>JAAUXY010035938.1_pt1 | contig 31891 bp, 30 predicted proteins | sample 7278121 | NCBI WGS metagenome assembly JAAUXY01 (sample SAMN14350117, study PRJNA611818) | marine sediment metagenome | isolation source: surface marine sediment (1.8m) | place: French Polynesia: Moorea | collected 2018-08
TCGAGCGCGCGTTCGAATGCCGTACGTGTCTCCGGCCAGCGCCAATGGAGTTGATGCAGCCTGGCGAGTGCCGTGTGCGCAAGTCCCAGTGTCGGGTCCAGGGCCAAGGCTGTCTGTGCGTGTTTCGTTATCAGCGCCTCGAGCTCGGCGCTGCGCTTTGGCGGATTCTCATCAAACGCCAGAGACCATGAGAAAACATAGGCCTTTTGCGCATAGGCGGACGCGAAATCCGGGTCCAGAGCAATGGCTTGATCAAGGTATGACTGGATGTCGGCGCGTTTAGCTGCTGATTCGCTGACTGCGGTAGCGCCCTCTTTCATGATCGCCTGGGCCTGCAGAAAATACGTGAATGCCTCCGGTGATTCGGTGGGTGCGCGCGCGATCCGACGTTGTTCTACAGGAGACAGTTCGGCTTCCAGCGCCGTGGCGATCCGGCTCGCAATATCGGACTGGATAGCAAAAATGTCGGCCAGGTCGCGTTCGTAGGCCTGGGACCACAAGTGACCGCCGGAAGCCGGATCAATCAGCTGCGCGACAACTCTGACTCGCTGGTCCGCATACCGAATACTGCCTTCCATGACCGACTCGACGTTGAGTTGGTCAGCGATCTCGCTAATGGTCATATCGCTACCGGCGAACTGCAGCATCGAGGTTCTCGCAATAACGTGGACGTCGCGCAAATTCGCGAGTGCGTTGATGACCTCCTCGTGCATGCCGGCGGCGAAAAACGCGTCGTCCGGATTCGGGCTGAGGTTGGCAAATGGCAAAACGGCCACCGAATTTGGCGAAGGCGTTGTTCGCGTCTCAATGCGCTGGACGGCCGGCTGATTGGTAATCGAATAAACAGCGAGGATGGCGACCAGAGCAATAGTGAGCAGCAGTATCGTCGCGATCGGCCGGCGACTCTGAGGCGCGATCGGATTTGAGCCATGACGCTCCGCCTGCGGCATCCCGATCTGTTCCGCGGGTGGTATCAGCCGGTAGCCACGACCACGCACCAACGCAATGTAACTGGGGTGTTTGCTGTCATCGCCGATCGCATCGCGGACCAGTTTGACGCGCTGCGTAACCGTCTCGGGATTCACAACCAGGCCCGGCCAGACCTCGTCCATCAGGGTGTCGATCGTCACGACCTCGGGTGCATGGCGGGCCAGTACGGTCAGTAGCTGGTAGGAGAGCTTGGGCAGGGAGACTTCCTGCCCGTCACGCAACACTCGAAACGTATCGACTTCCAGCGTCAGATCGCCGATCTGGTAACGCTCCGGAGATTCAGGGTCTTGTGTCGCCATTGCTTCAGGCACATCAGACGGCAAGTCACTGATTTTACACGTGCCCAATCAATCTTCACGAAACCTTTTGCAAATCTTGGCCAGGCTTTCAGGCAAGCGCTGCTGACCCCCGGCTACGGTGGAGCCACTCCAAGGCAATTCACCCGATGAGGAGGGTGTTATGCAGCAAACAGCCGAAAGATTTGCTTTCACCATCGTGTTGATCTCCGGCCTTTCCGCCTGCGGCGGCAGTGGCGGAGGCGGAGGCGGTGGAGCCGCCCCGGTGCCCGACGTCGCAGCCGTCGAGACCGTCGAGTACCCGGTCGATAACTTCTCCGAAATCTCTGTGCGAAACTCATTCGACGTGATTGTGCAGATGGGTGACTCGTTCAAGGTCAGCGTGACGATGGACGAAGACATCGCGGACTTGGTCGACGTCGTCCGCAACGGTGTACGCCTTGAGATCGGCATCAGCCGGGATTTCACCGGCGATATTCGCGCCGACACGATGACGGCGGTGGTCACGCTTCCATTGCTTAACGGGATCGAGCTGAGCAACTCTGCGGTCGTGGCAATGGCCGGGTTCGATCAATCCTTCCTCGAAGTCACGCTGTCGGGCAATTCGGTCCTCGAGGATGCGACCAGTCGTTTCGATTTCGTCTCCGCAAGACTCAACGGTTCGAGTCAACTATTGTTGGAAACCCTGCCGCCGTTAGCGGCCGCGAATGTGGAATTGGCTGGCTCGAGTCTTGCAATCATCAACATGATGGTCGGTGGCACCCTGACTGCGGCAGTTTCCGGCTCGGCACATCTGTCCTATTTGGGATCCGACGTCAGCGTTCAGTCTTCGACGGCGGGCGATGGATCGATTACTAACCCGTAAGGTAAATCCGGCAAGCAGAATTGCTTGACGACAGACAACTATCGTCCGACTATCCGGACGAATCACTGATCGGGAAAGAACGACCAGTGATTCGTCCCTGACGTGATGGATCTTGCCATAGCACATCGGGTTATCGACACAGCTCATGGTCAGGATGGCGAGGTCGGCGCTCGTCATCGGGATCATGCTTCTCTGATCTTCAGTCAGCACGCCCTGGAAGGGGGCTTCGTCCACGGCGCGTGCGAGAAACAAAAGACCGGCCGCAGTGTTCTTGCCGCGGCCGGTCCTTCTTGTCATGGCGACACCGAAGACGGCACCGCCGGAGCGACAGGCTCAGTGACTCCAGATTGACACGGAGTCCTGGTCGAAGCTGCTGAATACGATTTCTTTGCTGCCACTGAAGTTCAGATCACGGATCACCGGGCCGCCGTTTTGGCCGTAACCATCACTGTCCGGCAGTTGATGCGTTATGAACGTCCCGTCAGGCTGTTGCTCCATCCAGTACACGGCGCGCGAGCCATCACCCGCAACGGCAATATCCAGGCGACCGTCGTCGTTGATGTCGCCGGCATCAGCCGCGCCGGGGGCTGCCTGGCCGATACCGCCGGTGACGGGAAAGTCGCCGGGCGCGCTCAGTGTGCGAACAGACCACAGTTGACGAGGGTTTGCGCCCGGCGTGAACTCGTAGACCGACGGTTCCGGGTACAGCGAGAACGGCGGGAACGCCACGTTGGGGTTGGTGTGATTCGTCGCGATCCAGCGAGTCACGCCATCGCCCAACAGATTCCTGACCGGAGTGATCGTGAAGCCCGGGCCTTGATTCGTGCCGATGGCCCACTTGCTGTAGGTGCCATCGCCGTTGTTCTCGAACCAGACATACGAGGCTACTCTGGCGCCACGGTCAGCCTCGGGGATGAATGGCTGCGTGGCGACTGGTCCGAAAAACTGCGGCGACACGATATCCAACAGGCCATCATGGTTGACGTCGTGAGCGACAATAAGGGCGCCACCGCCGTCACCGACCTTGATCGGTGCTGCGAAGCGACCCCGACCCAGACCTTTGATGAACTGCAGTTCAACCAGGTCGTCGTCCGGGTCACCGGGGTTACCCGCGTCCTCGGCAACCGTCATCATATCCTTGACATGGTCGCCGTCGAAATCCTTATAGGCAACGGAGTGATAAGAGAAGTTGCTGCCTGTGATGACGTCGTGGCGGATCCACCTATCCGGGTTGAAGCCCTTGTTCTCCCACCAAGTGATGGAGCCGCGACTGTTGCCAATGAACGAATCGAAGAAATAACCGCCAGGTACGATGACGTCTTTGCGCAGTCCCTTAATGCGTGCCACTGTGGGACGGTTCGGGAACGTGATGCCGTCGTCGAGTGACACAATCTCAATACGGTCCCAGTTCTGCAGGCGCTCCAGCGGCGTGCTGCGGAACCATCTGCCCCGCCAGTTGTTGCGATAGATGCTCACGGTGCCGGCCGCGGGCGGCACAGGCCCAAATGGCCCGAACGTAAACTCACCGAAGGCTGAGACGACCAGTTCCTTACGGTACGGCCCCGGGAGGACGTTGCCGCTGATGACGAAGGCTGCGCCCGTCAGGTTGTCGTCGATTGTGGTGCGTTCCAGCATCGGATTGGCCACTGCCTGCAGGACTGGCAGCAACACCAGAGCCGCGGTGCCCAGCAGAGGCCTGGTTCTATTTGACATCGTTTTTCTCCTCTCCCCGCTTGACCAAGTTACTGATTCTTGGCTAAATTTAAGTCACCCGACAACAATAATGTCCTGAAATAACAAGAACTTTCTTGAACGTGCATTCACGTGACGCGAATCATGCTGGTGGCGGGAATTCGCAGACGAGCTTCGTCGGCGGGCAAGCCGCGCGTCCAGCCGGACACGTGCTGCATTTCGTTGTTTTCTTCCTGCTGGTGCCGTTCGGCTTTGCCGCTTGGGCGACAGCGATTGGAATGACACCGGCGCCGTTGCTCGGCTTCGGTCCAGGATTTGTATATATCGCCAGCCAGGTCCTGGTTGCCTGGTGGATCAACGGTCTCGTAGCGGGCTGGCTGACCGGTGTGCTCAGGGACTATCGGCCCCGCGTCTGGCAAATTCTTTGTGCAGCGTTCTGGATTGCATGGTTGCCGCTGATCGTTTTTTACTACGGGCATGCATCGTTTTTCGCATCGATCTTCCCGGAACTTGCGGCAGATGCAGCGATCCAGCCGTTCTCGTGGGGCTACCTGCTGGAGCTGTTGCGTTACTCGCTGCCCTTCCTGCCTGTGTGGATTGCGGCTGTTTACGGTTACAACCTGATTACAGGCGTTGGCTGGTTTGACACCAATCACATCGTCGGTGCGCCGGCAGGCGAGGCAACTCCGTTGGTTACTGAGCAAGTCGCAGGCGCTGCGGCAGAACAGGCTGCGCCGCCTGCTGTGAATATGGTCGGCGCGGAAGGTGCTGCCGCCACTGCGACGGTGCCTACCTTCATGAAGCACAGCCGGCTCAAGCCTGACAGCGCCTTGCTGGCCGTCAAGGCCGACGAGCATTACATACACATATGGAACTGCAACGAATCAGACATGTTGCGCTACAGGTTTCGCGATGCTCTGGAGGAACTGGACAGCAACATCGGCGCCCAGGTGCACCGTTCCTGGTGGGTTCGTTGGGATGCCATCAACCAGTGCCGTCGCAAAGGGCGTTCCCTGCGGCTGACCCTGTCGAACGGACTGCGCGTGCCGGTGAGTCTGGCGCACAAGGCCGCGGTTCTGGAGGCCATCAAGCGCCGCAGTAATGTGTAGCGGCCCCCGGATCTCTATTCGAGAGTGACCGGGCGACGTCGGGTGGCCAGTTGACCGGCCTGCTGGAGCGCTGAACTGGCAGCGGGGAGCGACTGCGTGGATACCCATTCGATCTGGCTGTACGTGCACATCCTGTTGTTTGTGTACTGGCTCGGCGCGGACGTCGGCTTGTACATGATAATGAGCTTCGTCAAGAATCCGACGCTTAGCTTTGAGACCCGCAAGACGCTGATAAAGCTCGCGTTCTATATCGACCAGTTCCCTCGCGTGACCTTTGCCCTGATTCTTCCGGTTGGGCTGCATCTGACGCTGGGTTTCAGTCTGTACCCGGTGCCGGACTGGCTGCTCGCAACCGGATGGATCGTCGGCGTTGCCTGGGGCACGCTGCATCTCGCCGTTTTGAGATTCAAGGGCACAGCTTTGGCTGCGGGCCTGTCGCGAATCAACCAGGCCTACGAGTTGCTGATGGGCGGCATCTTTGTGTTTATTGGCGTGAAATCGCTGCTCACGGGCGCGCCGCTAACGGCCGACTGGTTCGCCGTCAAGTTGTTGCTGTTCGGGTTCGTGTTCTGGGTGGTCCTCGGTATCGACACGGTGTTTCAGCCGTTCACGATGATTCTGCGCATGGGGCCCGACGGTTTGACGCCCGGAGCCGAGGCGGAGGTGACGCGGCAGACACATCTGACGATGGCATGGGCCTTGCTGATGTACCTGCTCGTGCTCGCCGTGGCTTTTCTGGGCACGGTAAAACCCGTCTGGTAGCGATGCGGCGTCTATCTCTTACAACAGGACTTGTGCGCTCTCGTGCCGCTCTCGGTCATTCATGGCCTCCGCAAGCGTTCAATCATTGGACTCAAAGTTGACCATGTCCGGCAAAGGGAATGCGCCATTTAGCTGTTCGATAGCCAGTGTCATTTGCAGCAACAGTGCCTCGCACCCGGGTTTGGCGATTAGCTGGATAGACGTCGGCAAGTCTTCGTTGCTCAATCCGGAGGGTACGGCAACAGCACAAAGATTGAGGTAATTGACGAATCTCGTGTACCGGCTGAGAGGCAATCGACTTTCATCGACGTCCTCTACCGGGATGGCGGTGATCGGGGTCGTTGGAGTCAAAAGCGCATCAACATGTTCCAGTCGTGCCAGCATTGACTGCAAATCTCTCTTTCTCTCATCACAGGCCGCGGCGTATTGTTCCGCAGTCACATTACGGCCGGCTTGAAAGCGCGCGAGCACGGCCGGATCCATCAACTCGCTGGCTTGGTCGATAGTTTCGCCATGGCGTCTCCAGCCCTCAAAGCCGATCAATATCCCAATTCTCTGGACGAAATCTTCCAGGCCATCCGGCATGGAGAAGCGCTGGATTGTTGCTCCAAGCGATCTCAGTAGCTTGAGAATCTCGCAATAGTTGTCATAAACGGCTTTGTCGATGTCGCCCAGCGCGCTGTCGTCGAGCACACCGATTCGCAGCGTGTCACATGGCTTGGCGGGTTGACTCATTACCGATCGACCACTGAGGCATTCATATATCAGGGCAGCGTCATTGGCGCTGCGGGTGAGCGATCCTACGGTATCCAGGCTGTCTGCCAGCAGTACGATGCCGTCGGTGGCTATCCGGCCGTAAGTCGGTTTTAGTCCTGCCAATCCGCATAACGAAGCCGGGATTCGCACCGACCCACCGGTGTCGGTGCCGATACCGACCGGGACAATGCCGGCAGCGACTGCGCAAGCGGCGCCACTGCTGGACCCGCCCGGAACCCGATGTCGATTTGCATCCCAGGGGTTTCTCGGGGTGCCCATGACAGAATTCGTGCCCCATCCGCCGAACGCGAATTCGGGTAGTCGGGTTGTGCCAATAAGTAGCAGGCCTGCTGACAGTAATCTTTCAACAGCTGTCGCAGTGAATTCGGCTGAAGCACAGCGTGTAATTTTCGACCCCGCGGTGGTCGGGCGACCCGCGATGGCAAATACATCCTTCAGGACGAACGGGATTCCGTGCAGAGGGCCTCGTGATTTCTGCTTTGCGAGCTCCCGGTCGAGCTTGCGGGCGTTTTCCATTGCGCTCTGGTCGAGACGTTCTACGAATGCCTGGAGCGCTGGTTCCAGTTTGGTGGCGCGCTTCAGACAAGACTGCGCCAGTTCCACGCAACTCAAATCACCCGAGTGAATTTGGCGGGAGAGCTCGGTCGCGGTCTGCCGAAATACTTGCATCTATCCTTGGGCCGCCGTTGGCGCCCCGCCGCCCATTTCTGCCCCGGTAGTTGCGAATGATAGACGAAAGCAAGATCGGGCCCTGGTGGGCCCGATCCCAAACACTGCTACGTCTTACTCACTTGAGTTCGACCTGGACGTCGACCTTCGCGCCACGAGTCACGGTGTTAAACACAGGTGAATACGCTGCCAGAGACTTGATTCGATCCACATCCTCCGGATCGGCCTTCACACGAAACTTGGCGCGAATCTCCGTGTAACCCTTCGGTGTGTCGGGAGCCAGGCCCAGGAATCCGTTCAGGTCGATGTCGCCCTCGAGCTCTGATTCCAGTTCCTCGATGGCGATGCCGCGGACTGCCGCGTGAGCCACCATGCTGGTCGTCAGGCACGAAGCCAGTGCGTGCAGCAGGTGCTCCACCGGGTTCGGTGCCTGGTCCTGACCTGCCAGGATCGGCGGCTCATCCGCGTCCATGGTGAAGGCTTGCGAATGGGCGATTTCCTGCTTGGCACCGTAGAAGCCCGTGACGGTGGATTGGTTTCGATTGCCGTCTATCCAGGTATTGCTCGCTCGAAAACGCGCCACACCCAGCTCAGGGTCCTGTCGGATTGCTGCGACCGTTTCCAACAGGGTGTCGAGTTCTACTCCATTGATGCGGTTCGTCTGCTTTTCAGTTGCTGCATACATCGTGAATCTCCTCTAACTCAGTTGTGTCAGTCGCGGGCTGCGCCGGACAGTGACTGAGAGCTTGCGCCCGGGCGGAACAGACTTGAAGATGCGTTTTTGACAAAAACGCGCTTTTTGTGCCATTTTTGGTCAGATGAAGGCGACTGAAGGTCTGAAAAGGCCAGTCGACGTCCTGATTGTTGCCATTCCGGAGACGGCGGGATCAGCGCTCTACGGGATGTTGGACCTGTTGTCGGCGGCGGGCAGCGTTTGGCAGACGCTGACACGGACGGGCGGCGAGCAACAGCTGTTTCGCGTGCGGATCATTGCTGCCGGAGAGCGTCCGTTTACCTGTGGCAATGGCATACCGGTGACTCCGGACTGTGCCGTAACGGATGAACCGTCTGCTGAGATAGTGATACTCCCCGAGCTCTGGCTAGGGCCCGATGAGTCGATCCGGGGGCGTCATCCGGAACTGATCAGTTGGCTTCGCCAGCAGTATGCGCAGGGTGCCAGCCTGTATTCGGCGTGCTCCGGGGCTGTGCTACTTGCCGAGACGGGCCTGCTTGATGGCTGTTCAGCAACTTCGCACTGGGGGTACAAGGACATGTTCCGCACGAGCTACCCGGATGTGCGTTTCGATCCATCTCCTAATCTGTGCTACGCGGACAAGGCAGGGCGGCTGGTCACAGCCGGCGGCGTCACCTCATGGCATGACCTGGCACTCCACATTGTCGCTCGGCATGCGAGTCCTGGCGAAGCCCTGCGCATCGCGAAGGTGTATCTACTCAAGTGGCACAGCGAGGGAGATTTGCCCTATGCGACTCTGGTCAGCCGTTTGCCCCATGATGATTCGATCGTGCGTGAATGCGAGGAATGGTTGAGTGAGCACTATCAGGATCAAGATGCGATTGGGAGAGTGACGCAGTTAAGCACGATTCCAGAGCGCACGCTCAAGCGTCGTTTCAAAGCTGCCACCGGAAGTGCACTGATTGAATACCTGCAGAATTTGCGGGTCGAGGAGGCCAAGCGGTTACTCGAGAGCAGCGCGCTGCCGATTGAGGAAATCAGCGAGAGCGTTGGATACCTCGATACGTCGTTCTTCAGGCGTCTATTCAAACGGCTGACTGGCCTCACGCCCAGCCGGTACCGGCGGATGTTTGCGCCGATATTGCAGATGGAATGAAGCGTGAGTCGATTGTGCGCCTTCGTTCACGGCCATGTACTTAATGAGTTGCAAACTTTAGTGACTGCCGGGTAACAGCAGTATCAGCAGTAGCCCCGCAATGATGCCGAGACGCCCACCAATCAGATTGATGGAGAGCATTTCTCCGTGGGATTTCCCGGCCTGGTTTGGGATGTAAAGAACGATGATGTGCAGCAGCGACCCTGCAACGAACGCCTGGAACCACGCGATACTATTGGTCATCAGCAGTTCCAAGATTGGTTCCCCGACGAAGTAGGCAGTCGATGTCGCCACGCCAATCAGCACCAGTGCGGCGACGGCGACGGTCGTACCCATCTGCGGACGCAGGATCCACCAAATCGCCATGCTGACAGCAATTCGGTGCATGATGACACCAAGCGCGATGTGGTTGTTCAGCAGCGCCTCGAATTCTCCCGATTGCGAACTCTCGGGTAACAGCGCGAGCCCGTCAATCATTGCGTGCACTACAAGCCCGAGCGTTGCAATGACCAAAACCCAGGAATAGCGGTTGCCGCCCGGCATGGTCGCGAGCCTCTCTATGGCGAATGCGAAGAAGATTCCCAGGATCAGGAAGACTGCGGCGGAAAAGCCGGCCACCTTAAAAGTTTCCGGCACGATATGCACGAACACGATTCCAGCGATCGTTACGAACAGGAAGCTTTCCAGGAAGCCGCGCGCTGGCTCGGATTTCTGGCAGGCAACCCACAGTAAGGGGCCGAGCGCAAGTGCGACAAAACTCAGGATGAGATTCATGCCAACGCTACTCGACCCTCACGCTCTAAGTGTCATCGGGAAGGATATAAAGCTTCGTTCTCTGCAGCGCTTCCGGCACGATATCAATGCGCGGTCGCAGGTTCGGCGATTCTTGCACCGGCATCATTATTGGCTCAATACTTGTATACCTCGACTTGCTCGCCGACCATCTGGTAGACGGTCGTGGCGATGTCGCCCAGGTATGGGCTGGTCTCGATCGTCCCGATAATCCAGTACGGCTCCCAGATCGCCATGATCGTCACGGGCTCTTCCAGCGTTACGTAAACGATCTGGTTAGGCGGCGGCGGCGGGACATGGATACAGGCGCCGAAGTAGGGCACCAGGAGGAACTCCTGGAGTTCGCCACCTTCGTCTGAATCGAGCGGTACGATGAAACCCGGCAATTTCACGAACTTGCCGTCGAGTTCCTCGACCGGTCGCATGCCATATGCTTCGTTCGGCAGGTAATCTTCGTACGTCATGTCCGGCGCAATGGGCGGCGGCGGTTGTAAATCCTCCTCCGGCATCATCTGGTCCCACATCAAGAGCTCGGGTTCCTTCGCAATCGCGGGCAAGGCCAACATCGCCAGGCCGACCAGCAGGAGAAGCTTTTTCAACGGTTTGTGGTTCATGGTTATTTCAGGGACGCAATCGAATTACCGGGTCGGCTGCGGTCAAGGCTTCGAAGGTCTGACCCTCCGGACCGATAAAACTCGCCTCGACCTCTGTGGTCAGCGGGAAACGCTCGAACAATGTGACACGCAACTCGAGTAGCTTGCCCGGCTTGTCACAGCGGTAGCGGAATTGGCCCACGAACTCTGAGTGTCGGCTTTCCGCCTCATGCTCGTCGTGGTCTTCGCCATGCTCATCGTGGCCATCGTCATGGTCGTCGTGCTCGTCGCCATGGTCGTCGTGGTCGTCGGCATCGGTGAAATGCCGACCACTGGCCTCGATCAGCGTGCAGTCCGCGTCCGGATCGGGCTGGAACAGTTGGCTGCCGCCGTTGATGATGTCGAGTGTTTCTGCAATTGCCTGTTGCTGCTCAGGCGTCCGCGGCAAATGCTCGAAGCCGACGAAGTTCATTGCCGGGCCCTCGAGTTCCAGGGCCAGGATGTCGTCATCCAAGGCCATATTCAAGGTGGTCACACCGTGTTCGTGGGCGTCGAGCTGACGTCGTTCAGTGCCTGCCGCCAGAGTGGCCAGCGGAATCAGAGTCACCGCTAACTTCACGGCAACCGAAGGGGTATCCAGTTTCATGAGGTTCCTGTCCTTGAGACCGGGAAAGAGTCGGCCGGCGAGCACCTGCGCGCCGACGCACGAGCATGAGAATCAGCAGGGCAAGGGCGGACTGCGGGAGGCAGCGACCGGAACCTCGGCGGGCGCGACAGACCGGTCACGGGACGTGCCTGCCGGGGATCCCAACAGGCTGGGGCGTAAATCGTGGGCCGAAGCATGCGCCGAATCATCAAAGCGTTCCGCTGCAATGCACACGGCGCAGGTGTCGGCTTCGACGTGGTCGGGCCCGATTCCATGAGCGAGCATTGCGACATAGGCCAGCAACAGCGCGGCGGCCAGCCATGCCCGTGAGGCCCGAAAACGAGCTGTATTAGCAGCCCTCATCATGGACAGATCATGGCGTGGATGCAGCGACGGCGCAATCCCGACTCAGGCTCGCCAGATGGACGTCCTACGTGAAGGCTACGGGCTGCGCACAAACAGAAATCAATACCAGGCGACTGCGTCCCCGGGACTTGTTTCCTGGTTCTCGGGCTGACAACCGTGCGTCGCGCACGGCGTGTTTTCGTTGACTGATCGGGTGTCAGGCCCCGGGCTTGTGCCAGCCGCCGAACGCCCCCAGCTTTTCGCTTAACTGCTCGGGGCCCCACGTGCCGGGTTCGTACTCGAATAGAGGTGTGTCCTGATTCAGCGTCGGCGCCACGATTGCCCATTGCGCCTCGACTTCTTCAGCGCTCGCAAACAGTAGCGTATCTCCGGCCAGTGCGGCGCTCAGCAGGACGTCGTAAGGCTCGCGCTGCCGGTCCTTGTCGCTGCACGCGAGCAGCTCGACGGGCTCGACCTGGCCATGGCCGGGTGCCTTGATCTGTGCCCCGAGCGCAATCTCCACCTCGGGTCCGAGCCGGAAGCGAAAGTAGTTGGGTGGCCCCGGCGTCAGGTTGATGCCGGAGAATGAGTGTTGCGGTGGCCGCTTGAGGCGCACGAGCGCTTCGGTGGCCGTGACCGGCAATTGCTTGCCGGCGCGCAGGTAAATGGGCACGCCGGCCCAGCGCCACGAATCGATCTCGAGTTCGAGTGCTGCGAAGGTCTCCACGTCGGAATCATTCGCGACGCCGTCCTCGTCACGGTAGCCCGTGACCTGACCGCGCACGAGCCGGTCGGTCGTGATCGGCCGGATTGATTTCAGCACCTTGAGCTTCTCGTCGCGCAGGGCTTCATTGTCGTTGCCGATCGGCGGTTCCATGGTCAGCAGTGCCAGCACCTGCAGCAGGTGGTTCTGCACCACGTCGCGTATCGCGCCAGTCTCTTCGTAGAAGCGCCCGCGACCGCCGATGCCGAAACTCTCGGCCATCGTGATCTGCACGCTGTCGACGTAGTGCCGATTCCAGATGGGCTCCAGGAACGTGTTGGCGAGGCGGAACAGCATCAGGTTCTGGACCGCAGCCTTCCCGAGATAGTGATCGATGCGGTACACGTCGCGCTCGGCGAAGGCTTTGCGCAGAGTGTGGTTGAGTGTCCGGGCCGATTCGAGATCGCGGCCGAACGGCTTTTCGACAATCACCCGAGCGTCGCGGTCGCCACCTGAACGCGCCAGGCGCTCGATTACGTTGGGAAACGCGCTGGGGGGAATGGCGAGGTAATGCACAGGCCGCTGGGCCTCGCCAAGCGTGGTGTGCAGATCGTCGTAAATCTCGGGCGTGTTGTAGTCGCCGCCAACGTAGCGCAGCAGCCCGGACAGCTTTGCGAACGCGGCTTCGTCGACGCCGCCACCGTACTGGTCGATGCTGTCGCGGGCCCGCGCGCAAAGCCGCTCGTTGCTCCAGGTTTCGCGCGCGACGGTCACGACGGGCACGTCCAGGCGGCCCGCTCTGGCCATCTCGTGCAGAGACGGGAAGATCTTCTTGAACGCCAGGTCACCCGTGGCGCCGAAAATAACCAGGGCGTCCGACGGTTGCGCGCCCGTCGCGTTGTCGACGGCGGCCGGCGACACGCTATTTCTCCCGGTGGCCGCCAAACTCGAACCGCATCGCGGAGAGCAGTTTATCGGCGAACTCGGCCCGGTCGCGGGAACTGAAACGCGCATAGAGCGCCGCCGTCAGCACGTGGACGGGCACGCCCGCGTCCACGGCCGCCTGCACAGTCCAGCGGCCTTCGCCCGAGTCCGACACCCGGCCGGCAAAGTTGTCGAGTTCGGGATCTTTGGCCAGTGCGCTCGCGGTAAGGTCGAGCAGCCAGGAACCGATCACGCTGCCGCGACGCCAGAGTTCGGCGATCTCTGCAATGGGCAACTCGTACTGATAATGCTCGGGGTGTTCGAGCGGCGTCGTCTCGCCATCGGCGTCGCGGGTGCGCAGGCCTTCGTCGGCATGGCGCAGTATGTTCATGCCCTCGGCATAGGCGGCCATCAGTCCGTACTCGATTCCGTTGTGCACCATTTTCACGAAGTGCCCCGCGCCGTGCGGCCCGCAATGCAGGTAGCCGCGCTCCGCCGAACCGCCGGCGGTGCGGCCCGGCGTGGGCGGCACCGAGTCGGTCGCAGGCGATAGCGATTCGAACACGGGCTCGAGGTGCTGCACGGTTTCGGTCTCGCCGCCAATCATGAGGCAGTAGCCGCGTTCCAGCCCCCAGACGCCGCCGCTGGTGCCAACATCGACATACTGGATGTGCCCGGCGGCCAGTTCCCGCGCCCGGCGGATATCGTCGTGGTAGCGGGTGTTGCCGCCGTCGATCAGGATGTCGCCGGGCTCGAGCAGCGGTGCAAAGGTCGCGATGGTGTCATCGACGTAGGCGACCGGCACCATCATCCACAACGCCCGAGGCGTCGCGAGTTTTGCGGCCATCTCCTGCGGCGACGAAGCGGGCACCGCGCCTTCGTGGGCCAGCGTCTGCACAGCAGCAGGATCGACGTCGTACACGACGCACTCGTGGCCGTCGCGTAGCAGGCGGCGCACCATGTTGGCGCCCATGCGACCGAGACCGATCATACCTAGCTGCATGGCGTGATCTCCTGACAATGCGCCGACAGTTTACACTCGGCGATAGACGTGTCGCATGTAAGCCCGACAATCCGCGCATACCCCACGGCCGAGGCGCTCAGCCGGGCCGCGGCGGCGTTGTTCGTGAGTCTCGGCCAACGGGCTCTCGCCGCGCGCCAGCGTTTCACGGTCGCGCTCGCGGGCGGGTCGACGCCCCGGCGACTGTACGCGCAGTTGACCGAGGATATCTGGCGCAAACAACTGGACTGGTCTGCGGTAGAAATCTTCTTCGGCGATGAACGTGCGGTGGCGCCCGACCATGTCGATTCCAACTTCCGTATGGCGAACGACGTCATGCTCTCGCCACTCGGCGTTCCGGCGCGACGCATCCATCGCATGCCCGCGGAGCGGGCCGACCTCGCGGCCGCCGCCGCCGATTATCAGACCGAGCTCGCCCGGGTATTCGGGCTGGATGTCGATGATGCGGCGCCTGTTTTCGATCTGGTGCTGCTCGGACTTGGTAGCGATGGTCACACGGCGTCGTTGTTTCCGCACACCAAAGCACTCAGCGCCGACGATGCCTGGGTGGCGGCCAACGATGTGCCGCAACTCGACACGCGGCGCATGACGCTGACGCTGCCGGTGCTGAACCGCGCCGCGATGGTCATGTTTCTCGTGATCGGCGCCAACAAGGCAGACGTACTGGCCGAGGTGCTCGAGGGACCCCCCGATCCCGCGCGTCTGCCCGCGCAGAGCGTCCGGCCGGCGTCGGGCGAAGTGTGCTGGTTCGTCGATGAGGCCGCGGCCGCGAAGCTTTCACTGCCGGTCATACGCGGCGAGTCGACCACGGCTCGCTGAGTCAATTCCTGGGAATCTCTGGTAATACTGGCAGTACGTTTGACATGAACACGTATTGCGGAGGTTCACTCGTGCGGTCAGCGCTGCTACTGCTGATGTGTTTCATCGCATCCGCGGCACAGACCGCGACCAACGAGGACCCATGGTCGTCTGTGGACGCGGCTGGTGCGCACCGAGTGTCTCTGCACTTCTTCTGGACCGAGGCCTGCCCGCACTGCCAGCGCGCGCGGCCGTACGTGGAAGCGCTGCCCGACGAATTGCCGTGGCTCGAGCTGCGTTCCTACAATCTGACGGCCGACCCGCGCTCCGGTCGCGAATACGTGCGGTTGGCGCAGAGCATCGGCGAGCGCGCGCGGAGCGTGCCGGCGTTCCTGTTCTGCGGGCAACTGGTGACCGGGTACGACGATGCGCAGGGTATCGGCGCTGAGCTGAGGCGTTTGCTGCACGAGTGCAAGGATGCCCTCGACGCCGGCGCCACTATTGCCCCGACGACGGCGACGGCCGAAGGCGTTGCCTATCTGCCGGGGTTCGGCCGTGTGGATCTCGGCGCCTGGTCGCTGCCGCTGGTCGCCGTGACACTCGGGTTGCTCGACTCGTTCAATCCGTGCGCGTTTTTCGTGCTGCTGTTCCTGCTGAGCCTGTTGGTCAACGCCCGCAGCCGCGCGCGTATGCTGACGATCGGCGGTTTGTTCATTGTGGTCTCGGGTGGCGTCTATTTCCTGTTCATGGCGGCATGGCTGAATCTGTTCCTGGTGCTCGGCCAGATCGGCTGGATGACTCTGGCGGCCGGCCTGCTGGCGATCGTCATCGGCGCTCTCAACGTCAAGGACTTCTATCGGCCCGGCGCCGGACCGTCGCTGAGCATTCCGGAACGTGCCAAGCCGGGCCTGTATCAGCGCATGCGCCAGCTGGTCAGCGCCGAGCGCATGTCGACGATGATTGTCGCCACGTTGCTGCTGGCGATATTTGCCAACGCCTATGAGCTGCTGTGCACCGCTGGCCTGCCGATGGTCTTCACCCGCATCCTGACGCTGGAGACTCTGCCGCTCCCCGTTTACTACGCCTACCTTGCGCTGTATTGCGCCGCTTACATTGTGCCGCTGCTGGGGATCGTGGCAGCCTTTTCGCTGACCCTGGGTCGACACAAGCTGACGGACAGGGAGGGGCGCCTGCTCAAGCTGCTGTCGGGGCTCATGATGCTGGCGCTGGGCTTTGTGCTGGCGCTCAGGCCAGCATGGCTCAACCACATCGGCGTAACCCTGCTGCTGATTGGCTTCGCCATAATGGGCACGTATGTTTGCAGTCGGCTGTGGCCCGAGGATCGGGCAGCGTGAGACCTGCCGCGGAAAGTGTCTTTCGACCTCCCGCTCTCAGCCATTCTCCGCAGCCTCTGGCTACTCAGGAAGATCCGACCCCTCAATAGGTGACGTCGATTCCATGTGTCGATGAATGAGCCATTCGTCACCGTCCCGTTTGAAGATCGCCGTGTAAATACGCTCTTCGACAAACGCAGGCACCGTTGCGCCTTCCCGCGGTTTACCGGTGAGTTTGCTACGACCGATCATGTAGGCAATATCGCCGTGCACCTCGACGTCGAGCACATCCAGATCCGTGTGGAACAAGTATTGCGACATTCCGGGAGTGAAGGCGGCCCCAATCTCTTCGCGTGAAGCCTTGATGGGGCGACGCATCGAAATGACCCAGGCATCCTCTGTATAGGCCGATTTAAACGCTTCCGGATCAGCCGCGTTATAGGCCTCTATTACGCCTTCCAGCTGAGCCTTCATGGCAGCCTGATCGGCGTCAATGCCGCCGTCAGCAACATGGGTATCAGACATAGACCGGGCACCCCAGAACGCAGCTATACAGCACACTATAAAAGGCAATTTGTACGATGACATGATCAGCGGTCTCTCATTGCGGCAGAGTTTTCCAGCCCTTGGCCCCTATTCCTCCAATGGTGCATTACGAGCAGATGAATTACCTCATGAAATGCTAAGATTTCCTGCATAACTGCATCCGTCGATATTTGACTGGCCGGCTGCTCGATGCCGGCTGACAAACCAAGAACGCATAACAACGAGGGGGAGTGGTTCATGCAACACAAAAAAACGAGTGCTATTTCTGACGCGTTGTTGATCTGTGGCGTCGTCCTGTTCCTGGCCTGGCAGCCGACAGTCAGCGCCGCCGTCCCGTGGAAGAATGCGCCGCTGCCGGGCGCTTCTGAGACCATGCTGGCATACAAGTACATGCCCGAAGTGTTTTCCGACCAGAATCTGGAACAGCGCCTTAGAAGCCAGATAGCATTCGATCAATCGTATTACAGGTACGCGGAACTGACGGCAGGCTCCGGCCAGCTTGCCAATCGGCAGCCGCCCCTGTTCTCGAAGGCCGAAGTCGACGGGCGCAACGTCGACTTCCTCGTGCCGGAACTCATGTCGGCGTACAAGTCCAAACTTGCGGCGATGGCGGCGAAGGTACCGGATCGGTATTCGGTTCTGGTCTTCGCCAACAAGCCACAGTATGACCAAAGCCGCGGCGTGCTGTATGTGCAGTTCGGTGGTACCGACTACCTCATCAACCCGCAGCCGATGGCCGGACCGGGCGTCAAACAGGTTGGCTACAACACCTGGCAGGCTACCGACAGTTTCGTCTACACAATGGGTACTTTTTCCCAGATCAACGCCGGCCTCGCGCAACGGCTCGAGGCCGCATTCGGCGGCAAGTACATCGATCCGAACATCCAATACCAGGAGAACGTGCCGAGTAGCATGACCAGGAGTGGTGGCGGCGGTCAGATAGCGCAGGGCGGTATCTTCCTGGCGCTGGATCGCCGTCCGCAGATCCCGGCGTACAAGATGAGCGTCGCCGATGCCGAGCGTATGTTAACGAGGCCGCAACCCAAGCAGCCGCAACGGCCGACGGGCCAGATGAGCGTCGAGCAATTCCAGGCGTATCAAAAACAAATGCAAAAACTCCAGGAGGACAACCAGAAGGAGATGTTGCGGTACATGGGCGCATTTCCTCTCCTCTTTGAGATCGAGTTCACCGGCGCGCGCATGGTCGAGAATCGCCTGTATCTCGATGCGCGGTTGCTGGAGGGAACGCTCTTCGGTACGCGAGGCGAAACGTTGGCGTCATATAGCGCCGCTGATTTCGTCAGTGCGTCGGCAGCTTACGCAAGTCTGCAACAAGCCGAACAACAGAAGCAGGCCGAGGCTGCTGCCGTCAAGACCGAAGCTACCCTGGCCGAGGACGCGCGGCTGGGTGCACTCGAGATTCTCGGCGCGAAATTAGGCATGAGCGTTGATCGCGCGAGGTCCACCGTTGCCGGACAGATGGAGGTAAACGCGGTTTACCGCATGTCCGACCTGAAGACCCAGCGGTCCAGGGGTGACAAGCGAGCGCCGAATCCCTATGACGAGGGCATGGTCTTGATCGGGGACGGCGGCAAGAACATCGTGACGCTGTATGAGAACAATGGCCGGGTGGTCGGCATCACCCGCAGAACGTCCGGCGTTAACGTCCCCGATGACAGGCTGGGTAATGCGCTCGTATCCAAGTTCGGCAAGACCGACGTTGACTGGGGATCGTCGCAGTGGATCTGGGGTGACCTCGGCGAACGTCGCGGCTGCCTGGCGCAAGCTCAACAGGAAATCGAGGATGTGCAGCTCGACATGATCGCCGGAGCCGAACCGCCGGCGCCGCCGTGGGTCGGCGTGGGTCGCGACGGGGCGCCGATGCAGTCGAAGAACCGGACCGTTGTCGGCATGGAGATCTATCAGGTTTACGCAGCAGCAAACCGTGATTCACTGGCGAAGTGCGGGCCGATGATGCGCGTGACCAGGTACGCACCACCATCGCATCCCGAAGCGACCGTGGATTTCATTCTTTACGATCACTCGCTGGTCGCGGACAAGGTCCAGGCGATGCAGGCCGCGTTGGAGGCCGAGAAGGAAGAATCGGCGGCTGACATCAAGCTTTAGGATTCCGCTAATCAATGCTCGTATGAAGACCCGGCCTCGTGCCGGGTTTTCTTGTGCATCCAAATGGCCCGCTGTCACGATCTATCTCCCTGCACGGCCCGGGTCCGCGCCTCGGCGCGGCATCGCGGATGTCCGTCAACTACACGTACAGGAGATGCAGCATGCCGATTCAACTTCCCGACTTGCCCTATGACCAGGCGGCCCTGGAGCCCCACCTGTCCGCTCGAACGCTCGAGTTTCACTACGGCAAGCATCACAAGGGCTATGTCACGAAGCTGAATGCGGCCATCGAAAACACCTCCTATGCCGACCTCTCGCTCGAGCAGATCGTGACCGCCGCGAGCGAAAATGGCGACGCGGGCATCTTCAATAACGCTGCCCAGGTGTGGAATCACACTTTCTTGTGGCACAGCATGGCGCCGGACGGTGGCGGCGCGCCAGCCGGCGACCTTGCGGGAATGATCGACACGGCGTTTGGCAGTTTCGAGGAGTTCTGCGCCAGCTTTCGGCAGGCGGCAGCCGGGCAATTCGGCAGCGGCTGGGCCTGGCTTGTGCAGGACGATGGCCAATTAAGCATCGTCACCACCGGTAACGCCGACACGCCAGTGCTTGGCAAGGCACGGCCTCTCCTCACGCTCGATGTATGGGAACACGCGTACTACCTGGACTATCAGAATGACCGGGCGAGCTACATTGACACGTATTTGGCCCACCTGGTGAACTGGCAGTTTGCAGCGGCGAACCTCAACTAGAAACTTATTGGACGGATGTAACCAAGGCGCAAGAGTGACCGGGGTGATAGCCAGTTCGGCAGGCCCAGCTCGATGACGCCACGCCAGAACCGAATCTGCAGGTCAACGAACGAGAGCAGGCTTAAAGGCGGCTCGTAACGTGCCATATTGAACTGATAGACGAATTCCTTGACGGCGCTCAGCGCAGTACCTGCAACAACCGTATTGCCGATCACCAGGTAAGTGTCGAGGTCACCCAGAGAGATCAGGCTGAGATTCGTGGAAGGCTGGAAGTCGCTGAGTTGTTCATTCTGAATGAATCGCGCGATGTTCTCGGCCACACATTCCCCCATATCAGAGGCGAAGTAGGCCTGCTTGCTGAGCGGCTGTGGCAACTCGGCCGCGTCGCCGATCACAAAGACGTTGTCAAAAAAACGGCTTTGCAGGGTTTGGTGTACCGGCGCCCAGCTGTCCGCCTCCGGCGCAAGCCCGGATTCGAACAGGAAGTCGGGTGCAGTCGCGCCACCGGTCCAGATCGTGATATCGACAGGCAAATTCTCACCGGACGTCAGTTCGATGGCAGTCTCGGTGACCGCTTGCACCCGAGTGCCGGTGTGGAAATTGACGGGATAGTTGCGGCATCGACGCTGCACCGCCTGGCCAAGCCGCGCCGGCAGACCCGACAGCAGCTGGTCGCTGCTGTCAATGAGGTGCACGGTCAGTCCTGGTGTATCGCGGTACCTGCGGAGAATCTCGCCCAGGGATTCAACACCTTCCAGGCCACCGCCGACTATGCCGATAGTTACCTGCTCCTGGTGTGCAAACTTCTCTCTCAAAGTGTTGCCGATAGCGTGACACTGATCGACGGATTTGAAAGGAAATGAAAATTCATCTGCTCCTGGAACGCCAAATGTATTGTTGACACCACCAACCGCGACCACACAGATATCAAATTGAATTGACTCACCCGAGTGCGTCTGGACGAAGCCATCGGCAGGATTCAGTTCGACCACGGCATCCTGAATAAAGCGGTGTCCTGCCCGTTGCAGCAAGCGTTGCCTTGACAATCGAAGCTGCTCGGGAGATTTGACGCCGGAGAGCAGCTCATGAATGTTGGGCAGGAATTCGAAATGCGGTGATGGGTCGATGACGATGACGTCATCGTCGCCTCGCAGCCGCAATGCCGCGGTGAGCCCGCCGAAATTGGCGCCGATGATGACGATCTGTTTTCTCGTGGTCATTTTCTCGTGAGTCGCTTTTCTTCGCTATTGTGCGCTTTTTGAGCGCTCGCACAAGCGCATCTGCAGGAGATTTGCGGGACGACCCAAGAGCTGAGCCAATATTCGAGATTTGTCGCCTCGTGGCCGAAGTCGTACCGTTCTTTAGGCGGCGCACCGGTCGCCCGCCTGCGGTGCCGGGATCGCGAGCAAGAATGGCTTCGTTAAGTCGCATCCGCGGCAACTTTCCGAATTGCAGACCTATAATTGACCTCAGTCAGCAGGCTCTCGGCCAAAACACCAAAATAAACCCGGAGGCAGCAATGGCACGCCGAAACAGCTTCCCACGCATGCCCGCTTTTCTGTTCTTGTGGCTATTTGCCTTGCTTGTTCTGCTCAGCGGAGCAGGTTCAGGTTACTGAAGGTATCCGGTGCCACGTTCTCATCCAGCCTCGGTTGCAATGGGAGCGATTCGGATGCGCTCGGCCCGCCGCTGGGTCGCGGAGAGGACCTCGAGCCGATAACCGTTCCACTCCACCGCATCACCTTTTCCGGGAATCCTGCCCAAGAGCTCCGACACCAGGCCGCCGGCACTTGCAATTTCGGCGTCTGAAATCCATTCGAATCCCAGGTGTTCGCCCACTTTTCTCATTTCGATGGACGCGACGACTTCCACTGACCCGTCGGCCTGCGGCCACAGCTCCTGGACCTCGGAATCACTCTCGTCAATGATCTCGCCAACAATCTCTTCCAGGACATCTTCAAGCGTGACGATGCCTTCGACGTTACCGTACTCGTCGACAACAATGGCCATGTGTCGCCGTTGTTCCTGGAAGGTCCTCAGCAGACTGTTGAGCGGCTTGGCTTCGGGGACCATCAATGGCTCCTGGACCAAAGCCTCCCAGTCGATCCCCTTGTCGCGGTGCTGTTCGAGCTGAAAGAACAACTCTTTCACGAGCACGATACCGGCCACCTGGTCCAGGTCATCTGTAGTCGAGAACGGCATTCGACTATGGCCTGACCTTCTCAGGACCTCCAGATTTTCGGCATCACTGCGTTCACCCGACAGGAAGGTCACACCGTTGCGCGGCACCATAACGTCCTGCGCCCGCAAATGACTGAGCCAGGTAGCCCCCACGATCATGCCAGCCGTGCGCGGTCCAACGACGCCTTCGCTTCGGCCCAGCACTGCGAGCGTGCGGATTTCCTCGACCGAGGTGACCGCGTTGGCTTCGTCCCCGCGCAGAGACCGCGAGATGAGTTCACTGAGTTTGACCAGCGGGCGCAGTGTTACGGTCAATATCTGGATCCCGTACGCTACCGGGCTCGCGAGTCTTGTCGCGTAGGTGACACCGAGCGTCTTCGGGATGATCTCGGTAAACAGCAGCACGGCAGCCGTAAAGACGAGCGTAAAAACCCACAGTGTCTGACTGTTGAAAGCGTTCTCGTAGCTGGCGCCGGCGACTGATGCCCCGACGGTGTGGGCGATCGTATTGACGATCAGAATTGCGGCAATGGGCACGTCTATGCGGCGCTTGAATACTTTCAATAGCCGTCCCGATCGTTTGCCGTCACGGGCCATTGTTTCCACGTCCGCGGGCCTGATCGTCAACAGGACGGATTCCATGATCGAACACAAAAAGGAACCTACCAGTGCCAGCGACACGGCAGCGATGAAGGTCAGCATAAGACTCTCCGATGAACTGTGCCCGGAACTACGACTCCGATTCGACTGCCGTGAACCCGGCGGAACCAAGGCCCATTTGCGAACATTGTTGACGGGCAAGCTCAATCTGTGAACGGAGGTCCAGGTTTCCACCTTCTTCTTCGTAAGTGTGGATAACACGTGGTTGAGGCAGCGTCATAGGCCCGATCTTCTCTATAGTGCAGGTACTGATTCGTCCCTCTATTGGGCAGTCCCCTGCCAACCATGCCTTGGCACGGTTCTTTTTCGCCCCCTTCTCGCAGTTCTTCTTTTCCTTGGCAAATTCCTGTTCGTCTAGATCAACGAATGACTGGCAGGTGGTGCGGAATACCGGTCCGTCGAAATCCACACTCGTTTGCTTAGTTGTCTCCGTGCAGTGCCCATCTGCAGACTGGGCTTGTTGCCAGTACAGAGTGAATGACAGACCCACAATCAGCAGCAGTCGATTCATCTTTCGTCCCCCCAAACCACCTTAGTACCCACGACAGTTTACTGATCTTTCGCGCAATATGATGGCCGACGACTAACCGTACGGCGACGTGTTCCTGCTACTGCTCGGCCCCCAGCATATGGTCCCTGAGTGTGCGGGTCCCGTAGCCGGGGGCACGCATGTCGTCATGCAGGTAGTAGTAGGTGATATGCAGGAACTCGGAGAACACGCCGACTTTCCTCGACAAGTGCCCGACGAATCTCGTCGCGCGGATTAAAGCCATATACGCCCGGCTGGGGATGTTGATGATCTTCGGTTCCTTGCCGAGGGCTTCGAACGCCATCAGGAGCGATTCCCTGTAGGTGATGATGTTGTCGGGCGTCTCGGGCCCGCCGATGATGTGGATCCGGTTGCGGCGTTCGCTGTTGTCGATAGAGCCAATGAGGAACTCGGCCAGGTCCTCTTTGGCGATCGGATTATGCACGGCCTGCTCGCCGCCCCCGATCACGAAGCCCGGTCCGCCCTTCTTGATGAGTTTGTGCTGGGCTTCGAAGACCCAGAAGTAGGCCGTCGGCCGGACGATGGTGTAGTCGATCCCGGACCGAATCAGCGCATCCTCCATCTTCAGCTTGGCGAGTTGCAGCGGCAGGTCCGGTTTTCTCACACAGATTGCAGACAGCAGGATGAACTGCTCGGTGCCGTTCTCCAGCGCGGCATTCAGGATACTCAGCGTGGCCTTGTAGTCGATGTCGTCGAAGTCCTTCGGCATGCCGGAGTGACAGGCCAGACAGGAAATGACGATATCGATCTTCCGGTCGAAAGCTTTCGCCAAAGATGCCGGGTCGGTGATATCCGCCAGCACGACTTCGGCGCCGTGAAAATCGCAGTCACGATCCATGGATCGGGTGATTGCGATGGTCTCGTAGCCCTGGCGCACGGACTCGGCGACCACGGCGTTACCGATGTAGCCGGTGGCGCCGAATATCAGGACCCGTTTCTGTTGATTGGTTTCGTTGTCCATACCAGTCTCGATTGGCCCGTCACGGGCAGGCGACGTAGCTGTCCTCAGGGCAGTTGAGCGGCCGGCCATTCGCGGACGGTCGGAATGAGAGCACCTGGATTTGCCGGGCTTCGAAGACGGGTAAGTAGAATTCGGCCATGCCGTCAGGCCCTGGCCTGTCGTAGCGCCACGCTAGTCCGCCAATGGTGGAAATGCTGACGCCCTGCGGATCGTCCTGCAGCGTCTGCGTGGTGTTTGGCCCGAAATAGTCGTTGATGTCGAACACGACCGCGGACCGATACCGCCAATCGTCCTCTGATTCGGACTCTGGTTGAAGGACCCAGACTTTAGCTGCCTCGTCACCGCCGAGGATGACCCAGGGTTTGGTGCGGCCCCGCATCGAGCGTTGCGGCCAGAAAGCGACCGCACGATTAGGCGCCAGCCGGCCGGGACCGCGCTCCGGCTCCGGAAACGTCGGTGCGGCGCGGATGTTGTCCTTGATGACGTGAACCGTCCAGTCGCTGCTGAAAATCCGGCCGTCGGCCGGCTGCTCGATGGCGATTGCGCGACCTGGGATCTCCGTCTTTGTCACCTCGAAGCACTGATCGCCCTGGTGATTACTCGTCAGCACGTCGACCCGGCCGTCGAGATTCATGTCGACGATTTCGACGGCAAACGGGTCGCCCTGGCCGCGCATGATGTCTTTCTGGCGGACGAACGGCCCGTTGACCGGATCGACATCTGACCAGCGTTTACCCGCCGGCGCGCCGTAAATCGTAATCGCGTCGTACTTGAAGAAGTGTGAGGCGACGATTTCCGGTACGCCGTCGCCGTCGAAGTCGTGAGCGTTCATATTGACCTCGGGCCCGCCGGGTTCGGGCGCGACGTCGACCAGCATGTGTTCTTCCCATGCCGTGTCCCTGTCCAGTGCGTCACCCGGATTACGAAACCAGACCAACTGCCCCGACGGGGGACAGAACGCGCCGCGACCGGCCAGAAAGCTCGTACGAACCGTCACCAGGTCGCGCAAGCCGTCACCGTCCATGTCGATAAAGCGGGCGTCATGGTAGAACCAGGGCTGATTGTCTGTGCTGCCTGGCTGGCAGCGCGGGGGGATGAGAGTGCTCTGGTGAACGATGTATTCCGCGCGCTCCGGGTCGCTGAGGTTGATCAGTGAGATGCGGCCCGCTCGTGGCGTGGAGAGGAAACCTTGCGGCGACACGACGGCTTCGAAGGGCACGACGCCGTCGGGTACGCGCGACGTTTCGTTGGGCCAGACCTGTCTCGGCACGCCATCCAGGTCCGTGATCACCTCGATGTCACGGCGGCCGTCAAAATCTTCGTAGTCGATAGCATCGAGATTCGGGATTCGCGCGACCAGATCCCGTTGCGTGAATTGAATCACGCGCCTGCCTGCGGGATCTTTCTCGACGTTGAAGAAACTCGATATCAGCAGGCCTTCCCGCGTGCCGCCGTCTGGCTGATTGAACTTTTGCACATGCAGGAAGGCGACGTTGAACGGTGCCTCCAGCACTCCCTTGCGATAGATTTCCGGACAGAATGCGGTGTCCGCCGCTTGTAGTGCGTCCGTCCCGCATAAAACCACGAGTGCCAGTAGCAAGCCGTTGCGATAGCCGCGCATTGTCGAAGCCCCGCGGGTGCTATTCCCGGGCGTGGCGCCAGCCGCTGGACAGACGGTAGGCCGTTGATACGAATGCAAACTGCAGAATCACTTCGCCACCGTTGCCGGGCAGCAGGCCGAAGTCGCTGAACGGGACGGCGGCAGCGAGCAGCATTTGCAGGCCGCCGAGGCCGTACCACGGCCAGCGATGCCGTCGCCACAGCGCCACGCCGACACCCATGACCAGGAATACGGCGAGGATGGACGGAATTGGCGGGCCGGTACCTGGCAGTGACTGCTGCCCTTCAAAGCAGAACTGCGCCGCCGAAGCGCTGCTGGTGTACCGGGTGATACCGCCGAAGCAGGCTGGCTGCAGTTCCAGGAGCGTCAGCTCGTAAATGCCGTAACCGATCATCGCAGCCGTCAAGAGCCAGACCCCGGTCCACGCGGCGCGCGTGCTCAACCAGCGAATGCCACCCGCGATCGCGATTTGCACGACGGCGACGATCATGAATGGCGTCACCAGCGCGTGCAGGATGAAGCGGGGCCAGCTGAGTCGTTCCAGGGTCTCGCCAATGCCAATGCTGCTACCGAGCGCGATCAGACTATTGTCGTATACCAGCCCTGCAGACAGCACGGCGATGATCAGCGCACCCGGTGCCGAATACCGGCGCAGGATGCGCAACGCAAACACGACCGTCGCAAAATGTGCCAGCGAATAAAGGGAAAAGAGGAGTGTTGCCACGTCCGTGCTCCAAATAGACCGTTACGCCTTCGGCGCCGGCTCGATCAGCTGCTTGGCACCCGGGTACGAGAAATCCCGCCAAACCTTGATCTGGTTGTCCTCGATCAAGAAGTATCCTGCCACGTGAAAGCGCATTCGCGGTGTCTTGCTGCCGGGGTAGGGGTAGAACTCGTCGATGCGTTCGTTCACCACGATCTGGCCAATGGCGAACTGCCGCAGGTTGACCCAGTCGACCTTTTCGAGCCCTTTGAACATGTCGTCGTTGTGTTTGTAAAACGCGTCGCGACCCACCACTTCAGGCATTCCTTCCGTGATCTGGTACACGACGTCATCGGCCACGTATTTGTCCAACACATCGGCATCGCGCGTGGCGTAGTCTCTGACAAAGTTCGCGACCAGCGTGTCGTTGGCTTTCTCCAGCGCCGCCTGTTGTTCTCTCGTCAGCTCAACCCTCGGGCCCGTGTGGCCGCCGGCCATGGCTTCCTGCATGCCGAGCACCGCAAGCATACCGGCGCCCATAACAAGTTCACGACGGCTGAGACAATCGAGCGGGTTTTGATTGGACATTAGCTTTCCTGGTTGCGGTTTTGCGCCAAGCATAGTCTGGGAGGTGCGCCGGCCAGTACGCAGAAAGCACCGACTATCCGGCCTTCGGGCAGCCCGGGCGCCTCACACTAAAGCCAACATCAGTAATGCGACGTTGTCGCCGGTTCCCATTGGAGCGCGCGTTCGGCCAGCGTCTCGTGGCCGGTATCGTCGCCGAACGCGATCAGCCAGCCGCCGTCGTCGGGACAGATCGTGTCACTCTGCATGGTCTGCACATTGCCGTCGTGGTCACGCACGGCGAGGACCTTTAGTCCCAGCGAGTTTAGGGTATCGGTCTCGATCGTCGTTTCGAGCGGGTGTTCACAGACACTGAAGCCATCAGCGAGCTGCAGTAAGCGCTGGTATCTGCGGCGGCCCAGCTGCGTTGTCGCCTTGAGGAACCTGTCAATCATCCTACACAACAACCGATCCGCGGTCTCGTTGAGCAGCAGAAACCAGAGTAGTGCAAGTCCGGCCAGAAGCCAGGCAAGTTGCCTTAGTACCGCATACATCTCGCCCTCCGTTTGCACGAGTGAGGTAACGAGCGTGGCCAGCACTCCGACGAGCCCGAGGTTACCGATGATCATGAGCAAGCTCACAATACGCCGCCGCACCGGGTAGTTGACGATCATCTCGGCCTCTTTAGTGGTAAAGCCCGTGCCCGAAAATGCCGAGAGTGCCTGAAATCTAGCGCTCGAATCGTCGAGTCCCGTCAGCCGCATCGCGACCGAGGCGATACGAATAACGAACACTGACAGGCTCAGCAACACAAAGATGGAAATAGCGCCGCCCATCTCAAGTTTCCTCCGGATGAGTTCAGATCAGGTTGGCATCCGCTCAGATTAGCAAAAGCTGGAGGGGCCCACTAAGCGGTCTGCTGTGCCTTACAATCGCGGACGAGACGCGCATGCCGCCTGCTAGAATTGGCACTGCCCCCGCTCATCCCGGGCACGCGCTGCCCGAGCGGGTCAACCTCACGGGCCAGAAGACCAATAAGCGACGTCGGTGGAAAACGCATTCCTAAACGCAGATCGCGACACTGACTCCGTCACCGTCAGCCTTAAGGGCGACTGGGTGTTCGGCAACGTACAGGATCTCGAATCGGCACTGGCGGATGTCGATGCAAGCGGTGCCAGTGCGGTGACCTTTCAGTGCGGCGGGTTGCAAAACATCGATATAGCCGGCGCCTGGGTGCTGTTCCGTAAATCGCAGAATTTCGAAACCACCGGGTGCGATACGGACTTTCGCGGTTTCAAAGCCGCTCACTTCAAGTTTCTTAAGAACGTCACTCAGGCTGGTGGCTCGAGCATTGCCACCGATCACGAGGCAGCACCTCGCGTCCCCAGGCAGCGGGCGCAAGACGCACTGGAGTCGCTGGGCAAGGCCGCCACGTCGGGCTTACAGGACATTGGCTTCATCGCCATGACCATCTTGCAGGGCATTACCAAACCGTCCAAGCTCGCGGTCCGCGAAACGGTGCGACAGGTCTATCAGACGGGCGTACAAGCTATACCTATCATCTCCCTGATCAGCTTCCTGATGGGCGTGGTCGTCGCCTATCAAGGCGCCAACCAACTCGCCAAGTTCGGCGCCGACATATTCGTTGTCGACCTGGTCACCATATCCATACTGCGGGAGATGGGCGTCATCATGGCGGCGATCATGGTTGCGGGGCGCTCGGGCAGCGCGTTTGCCGCGTCGCTGGGCGTCATGAAGTTGAATGAAGAGCTGGACGCGCTGCGCGTGATGGGACTTAACCCGAACCAGGTGCTGGTTGCACCAAGACTGATCGGCTTGATCATCGCGCTGCCACTGCTGACCGTTTTTGCCGATCTGGCGGGCCTCGCCGGTGGCCTTTTCCTCAGTGTGACTTTGCTGGATATCTCTGCGGTTCAGTTCATCGATCGCGCGGCGAACAGCGCTGATCTGACGACGTTGTTTGTCGGTCTGGTCAAAGCGCCGGTATTCGCATTTCTGATCGGCGCGGTCGGTACCCTGCGTGGCCTGCAGGTAACTTCATCTGCCGAGCAGCTGGGGCGACTGACCACGACGGCTGTGGTGCAGGCGATCGCGTTGATCATCGCGGCGGATGCCGTGTTCACCATTATCTTTATCCGCTTGGGTATTTGAATGGAACCCGTCGTTTCAGTCCGCAATCTTGTGAATGCATTCGGGACGTTTCGAGTCCACGACCAACTGTGCCTGGAGATCATGCCGGGGGAGATAGTTGGCATCGTCGGCGGTTCCGGCACCGGCAAATCCGTGCTAATGCGGAGCATCCTTGGCCTGCGCCGGCCCCAGGCCGGAGATATTCGCGTACTGGGGCACGATGTGTACGGGAGCGGACCCGGCCCGCAGCAATACTGGGGCGTGTTGTTTCAGAAAGGCGCATTACTATCGGCTTTAACGGTTCGACAGAACGTCGAGTTGCCGATTGCGCTGCATTCGGACATGCCTGCGGCCACGCGTCGTGAACTGGCAGAGCTGAAAGTCCGTATGACCGGCCTGCCCGTTAGCGCGTTGGATAAATACCCGTCGGAGTTATCCGGCGGCATGGTAAAACGCGCGGCACTCGCGCGCGCCCTGGCGCGGGAGCCCAGGATACTTTTTCTCGACGAGCCGACCGCAGGGCTCGATCCGATCGGCGCAACCGAATTCGACAAGCTGGTTACCTATCTGCAGTCCAGCCTGAATCTTACGATCGTGATGGTGACTCACGATGTGGACAGCCTGTTCGGCATTTGCGATCGCGTGGCTGTGCTGGTGGACAAGAAGGTGGTGATTGGCACCCTGGATGAATTGACCCAGTCGCAGCATCCATGGATCCACGATTACTTCAACGATCCCCGTGCCCGGCGGGCACAACAAATGGAGAATACCAATGGACGAGAACACTAATTTCTTGGCAGTGGGCAGTTTTATCCTGCTCGGTGCAATCGCGTTGCTTGCCGTTGGTGTCTGGGTTGGCGGGGCCGGTCAGACGGAATCCACTTCGCGCTACACCATTCTGTTTGTGCGGGACGTCAATGGACTGAGCGAAGGCAGCCCGGTTCGGTACCTCGGCGTGGATGTGGGCCAGGTGGATGCGATTAGCCTGTCGCCCTCTAATCCGATGGCCGTGGAAGTTGAGATTGACATCGCGCAGTCGACGCCGGTGAATAGCAGCACCTATGCGAGCCTTGCATACCAGGGGATTACCGGCGTCGCTTTCATCAATCTTGGTTCCGAGCCGGGGGAGCATGAGCCATTGAAAGCCACCAACGGTCGTTCTCACCCTGTGCTGCCAGCACGGGATATGGGCATTGCTGCGCTGTTGAATTCGGGTCCGGAAGTGGTGGACCGACTCGACACGCTGCTGGAAGATGCGGGTGCGGTACTGGATGAGAAGAATCGCAGATCAGTGACGCGAATTCTGGAGAACCTTGAGCAGCTCACCGGCGCTATTGCGGAGCAACGGGGTGAGCTGGCGGCCTTGCCCGCCCGGATGAACACAGCGGTGGCGACCCTGAAAGATACACTTGAACGAGTGCGCGATATCGCGAATGAGAATCGACCCGAACTGCTCGCCACCACGCAAAACCTGCGCCAGACAGCCGATAACCTGGTTAGCACCACCGGTCGGCTGGAGCGCTGGATGACCGATAACGAGGCAGCCGTTGACAGTTTTCTGGCCGGCGGCATTGGTGAAACGGCAGCGCTGGTGGCCGACGCTCGCGGGACTTTGCGCGAGCTGCAAAAGCTCAGTACGCAGCTGCGCGATAACCCGTCGCGACTGGTCTATCGTCCTAAACTAGAACCTGTGGTTATTGCGGAATGAAACCGCACCTTGGCTCCATCGTATTGTGGGCACTGTGCGCGACGACCGTGAGCGGATGCGGCGGCCTGCTGAGTTCCGATCAGCCTGCCGATAACATCTACTGGCTCGAGGCGGCGCCTCTCGAGCTTGGCACAGCGTCGAGTCCACATCGGCCAGACCTGGTGGTCGCGGTGCGGACTCTGCCAGGACTCGACACGGATCGGATCCTGGTTCGGGGGCCAGGCGCGCGCCTGAACTACTACGCCGGAGCCCGGTGGCCCGACCATCTGCCGGAAGTGGTGACCGCGCTGGTGCGCCTGTCCCTGGAAAGCAGCGGCTATTTCAACAGTGTCACGAGCCACTCGGCGGTCCGGCGTGACGACTGGGTGCTGGAGCTGGAACTGCGTCAATTCTTCGCGGTGGTCTCCGACAGTGGCGCAGCGACGACCGCAAATGTTGAGCTCGCCGGACAAATGCATTGTGGCACTGCCAGTCATTCGGTCAAGGGGAATGCTTCGGTGCCCGCGGGTCGCGACACGCTATCGGAAATCGTCGCGGCTTTTCAGCGCGCCCTGGATACCGCCACGACCGATCTGGGTAAGCAGCTCGAAGACAGCTGCACTTGAATAAGGGAGTCTACTGTCATGCGTCTTAATCTTGCAGTCATCTATGGAAGTGTTCGCGAAAGTCGGCAGGGCATTCGTGCCGCGTGCTTCATGATCAGGAAACTCGAGGAGCGCGGTCACGAAGTTACGCTGATCGACCCTAAAAAGCATGCATTACCTTTCCTCGATCGGATGTACAAGGAGTACGAGCCGGGCACCGCGCCGGAGGCGATGGAGTTCGTCGGCAGTGTCCTCAAGAATGCCGATGCGTTCGTGATCGTCAGTGCTGAATACAATCACAGTGAACCGCCGGCACTAAAAAATCTGCTGGACCACTACCAGAGCGAGTATCACTATAAGCCGAGCGGAATCGTCACCTATTCAGCCGGGCCTTTCGGCGGCGTCCGCGCTTTGATCACATTGCGAGCAATCCTCGCGGAGCTCGGCACGCCGAGTATTCCAAGTGTGTTTCCCATCTCCGCAATTGGCAGCGCGTTCGACGAGCAGGGCAACGCGATCGACACTGCCTATGACCGCCGAGTTGGCAAGTTCCTGGACGAATTCGAGTGGTATGCGCATGCGCTCAAGCGAGCTCGCGATCACGAGGTTTGCGATAA
>JAAUXY010051427.1_pt1 | contig 31716 bp, 28 predicted proteins | sample 7278121 | NCBI WGS metagenome assembly JAAUXY01 (sample SAMN14350117, study PRJNA611818) | marine sediment metagenome | isolation source: surface marine sediment (1.8m) | place: French Polynesia: Moorea | collected 2018-08
CGACCTTCCGGAATGTCGAGAACGATGAAATCGGTGGCGTCGGGTTCGGTCTTCTCAATCACGAGAATTTCGCCGTCAGGGTGTTCGATGCGCACCCGTTCGATGTCCTTCGAGCCGATGTCCACCAGCGCCTGGTCGACCCAGCCCTGCAAGGAATCGGCCGGATCCAGCGTCGCGCTGATCATGTAGCTTCGGGCGTCATCGACCCGGCGGACATAGGCCATATTGCCGCCGGACACATCCGTCTGACCAATTATCAGGCTGGCGGCAAAGTCACCACCGACGATATCCAGCTGCAGGCCCGTCGCGGCGTCGCTGGCGACATCTTCGACGCCCAGGCGGTCATAGAACTCCGGCAGCGCGGTCTTGGGTTCGACGATTTTCGCGTTAGACAATGCCAGCAGATTGCGGCGAATCATGCCGATGTCGGCCGGATAGTCTGATGCTTCGGTCACCGTCCAGCCGGACGGGCCACGTTTCAGGGTGGCAACAATCGCAGCACCGCGACCGGTCACCGTGAGGTGGTCGATTTCATTGAGCGCGGCTTCCAGATCGGGCAACAGAAGCCCGCCTTCGCCGCTGTCGTCCGCTGCCTGTTCCCGCGACAAGAAAGCGGCGATACCGGCCAGCACCAGCACCGCCACGCCGAGTACCAGCAGGCGACGGGAATTCATGTGCGCGCTGCCTGCTGCCGGCGCCGCAGGGCCAGCACGACAATGCCGAGCACGGCCGTCAGCAACGGCATCAGGCCGATATTGATGACCTTGAGCCGCGTGCCCAGGTCCTCGATGCTTTGATCGAGGTCGCGACGAACCTGGCGCAGTTCCTTGCGGATGCGCAGGCGCTCTTCCCGGAAACGATCGAGTTCTGCTTCCTGTTCCGGCGTCAGCAGGAACGAGTTGCTGTCCTCGCGCTGAGCCTGCAGTTCGCTCAGCTTGGTTTCGAGTTCCTGCAGTTCCTGTTGCAACGCCTGCTCGGTCATGCGGAAACGGGAATCCGCCTCGCGGCGGAGCTCCTGCACTCGCGTAAACGGACGGGTATAAGTTGCCCGGCCGCGAATACTGATCAGGTCGCCACTGCCGGTAAGATTGTCCAGCGCATTGACCACGAAGTCGCCGTTACCCGCGAACGCGGTCGTCAGTCGCTGGCCGAAAAAGTTCTGTACCTGTACCCAGAGCCGGTCGGTCAGCAGGTCGGTATCGGCGATCAGGACGACATTGATCGAGTCGGCGGATTGCACCAGGTGACCCGCATTCGCGGGCGTCTCTTCACCGGCGTCCGGCAGCGGTGGCGGGCCGTCCGGGAAAGCGCTGGGCACCTGGCCCTGCAGCCGTGCGGCGAGAACGTATTGTTCACCGCTGGGTTGAAAGCCGTCGCGCAGTACCTGCGGATCCTGCAGGAAAGCCAGCGACGCAGCGGGAATCGTGGCGGCCAGGTCGCTGGTGCGCACCAGCGGGGTCACGTCAGCGGCTGCATCGTCGGCCACATTGATGTAACCGGGGAAACCGAAATTCAGGTTGCGCAATTCCGCGGTGATCACATCGTCACTATCTATCACGCTCTGGTCGACGCCGAACAGCGGCAGATAGCGCACGGGGCGGTTGCCGAAACCGGTCACGGACAACGCGAAACGATCGTCGCCGATGACGTTTTCCGGATCGACTTCCAGGCCCCACGCGCCCAGGATGCGATTGAGCTCCGAAGAACCGCCGCCGGATGGCGGCATACCGGGCGCAGCGGGCGGGGCCTGGTCTGCTTCCGCATAGGGATCGACGAAAATCAGCGCGCGGCCGCCGCCGAGAATAAACTGATCGATCGCATAGAGCGCCCGTTCTGACAGGTCCTTCGGATGGACCATCATTAGCACGTCGACATCCTCGTCGACCTCTTCGAGGTCAGGCGGCAGCGTGCGCAGCTCGAACAGCTGGCTGATCTGGTTGGTGATGACCCACGGCTCGGTCATTTGACGCGTCGCCTGATCGAAGCCCGCGGTGATCTGAATTCCACTGATCAGGCCGATAGTCGGCCGGTCAGGCGTCGACAGCGTGTGGATCAGCTTGGCGACATCGTATTCGAGGAAGGACTCCTTGCTCGGGTCCAGAAACGGCAGAATCTCTTCGTCGCCCACGCTGTTGGTGCCCGCGATGCCGAAGTAGACAGGATCGGTCGTGCCGCCCAGCGCGATGCCCTGCAAGCCGAATTCGGACGCCCGGTCCTCGTCTTCCGAGAACGGCAGCGGATCGATCCGGATGATGTTCAATTTACCGCCGGCATGCTGCTCAAATTCCTGCAGCAGTTCGCGGACCCGGTTGGCATAGGTACGCAGCGCCGGTACGTTGCCGGTCGCTTTGTCAGAAAAGAAGAAATACAGGTTGATCGGTTCGGGGATTTTTTCCAGGATCGAGTACGTTCCGTCCGACAGCGTATACAGGCGGTTTTCGGTCAGGTCCAGGCGAACACCGCGCAGCAACAGGTTCGCCACGATCACGGCCACGATGAACAGCGCCGCGAGCATCAGCAGTCCGACCCGGCCAATAGTGATTCTCGATTCCGTCACGGTCAGTCAGCCTTCTTCATTTCCAGCACGATGGTCGTGGCGTACAGCCAGGCTGCGATCACCAGCAGAAAATAGACCACGTCGCGCAAATCGATCACGCCTTTGCTGATCGCCGCGAAATGTGTCAGGAAACTCAAGCCCGCCACCGTGTCGATCACGACCTGCGGTGCGTTCGAAAAGAAGTCCAGAACCAGCGGAAAGCCGCTCAGCAGGAATACGAAACAGATCACCACGGTGATGATGAATGCCACCACCTGGTTGCGATTCGCGGCCGATATGCAGGAGCCGATTGCCAGGAATGCGCCGGCCATCAACAGGCTGCCGACGTAGGCCGCGAGAATCACGCCATTGTCCGGGTCACCGAGGTAGTTCACGGTCAGCCAGAGCGGAAAAGTGAGCACCAGCGCGACACCGGTGAAGGCCCAGGCAGCCAGGAATTTGCCCAGCACGGCCTGCCACAGCGTAACCGGCAGCGTCATCAGCAGTTCGATGCTGCCCGACTTGCGTTCCTCGGCCCAAAGCCGCATCGCAATAGCCGGTACAAGGAACAGGTACAGCCAGGCATGAAAGCTGAAAAATGGCTGCAGATCGGCCTGGCCGCGCTCGTAGAACCCGCCCAGGTAGAAGGTGAACACGCCGGCCAGGGCCAGGAAGATCGCGATAAATACATAGGCGACCGGCGTGGCGAAGTAGGCGCGCAGCTCCCGGCCGGCGATGACTGCAACGGCATGCATTCAGGCGGCCTCCGCTGCGGTAATGCTGCGAAACACTTCATCCAGGCGACCGGATTCGAGGTGCAGCTGCTCAATGGCCCAGCTTTTTTGTCCGGCGAGATCGCCGATCGCGGTGAGTATCATCGCGTCACCCTGCGGAAATGCGGTGACCGATCGACAACTCTCGTCGACCTCGACATGATCCACATTCGGTAACCGCCGCAGATCGCCGGCGGCACTTTCCAGGTTTTCCGCCCGGGCAAATTTCACCGTGACCGCGTTGTGATAGCGGGACCGGTTGATCAGGTGATCCGGCGTTTCGTCGGCAACGATCTTGCCGGAGGAAATAATGATGGCGCGATTACAGACCGCATCTACTTCCTCGAGGATATGCGTCGATATGACGATGATCTTGTTGGCCGACATGGCCGCAATCAGTTCGCGGACTTCGTGTTTCTGGTTCGGGTCGAGGCCGTCGGTCGGTTCGTCCAGGATCAACACCGGCGGATCATGCAGAATGGCCTGGGCCAGGCCAACGCGACGTTTGTAGCCTTTCGAGAGTGTCTCGATGCGCTGATCGCGGGTCTTGGTCAGGTTCAGACGGTCGATGGCATTGCCGACCCGCTCGCGTTTTTCCGCGCCTCGATACCCGCGTGCCGCCGCGACGAAATCGAGGAACTCCCAGGGCGTCATTTCCCCGTAGGCGGGCGCGCCCTCGGGCAGGTAGCCGAGCCGCGCCTTCGCCTCGGTCGGTTGGGTATCGACCCGGAAACCGCAGATTTCGGCATGCCCGGACGACGGTGGCACGAAGCCGGCGAACATTCGCATCGTCGTGGTCTTGCCCGCGCCGTTCGGACCCAGGAAGCCGAGCACTTCGCCCGGTTCCACCTTGAAAGACACGCTGTCGACAGCGGTCAGGGGTCCGTATTTCTTGGTCAGGCCTTCGGCCTTGATCATGGTCGCTCCTCAGCGCCGTAATGCGCGACCGGCCGGTCGGGCGGCCGCGAGACGGCGGTATTTTCCACACCCGGGCCGGGTGTGCAAGGCGGTCTTTCCTACGCTGCGGCGGCCGGTGGCGGTGTCTGGACGCCGGCCACCTCGCGTTGCTGCACCGGGCGGATCAGCGCCACGTTGATGACCCCGACCAGCGCCACCAGTGCGATCACGGCGAACGGCACCAGGTATCCGCCGGTCGCGGTGCGGAGCTGTCCGCTGATTACCGTGCCAGCCGCCGCGCCCAGGGCATCGATCAGGGTCACGGTGCCGAGAATCTTGCCCAGCGCCTTCTGGCCGAATGTCTCCACCGTGACCAGCTGAATCATAGTGAAACTGCCACCGAAGCCGAGCCCGAAAATTGCGATGAACACCCATAAACGGGTCTCGTCGAGCGTCAGCCCGAGACCGCCAGCGCCGGTATCGAAAATCAGCAGGCAGCCAACCAGCAGGACCAAGGTCGTGATCAGCATGACCCGGCGCTTCTGCAGCCGGTCGCTGATTGCGCCGAAGGCGAATTTGCCGACCATGCTGAACCAGAAAATCGACGCAAACATCAGCGTCGCCCGAGCCGGCGTCATGCCGGCCTCCTGCTCCAGGAAGATCGTGACCTGGCTATTCATCGACTGGATCGAATACCACACGCAGGCCGAGCCGATCGCGAGGCACCATAGCGAGCGCGTGCGCAGCGCCTGTCCAAACGTCAGGCCACGGCGCTCACCATCTTGCGGTGCCTCGGCCGGCGGTTCCGCGGCGCCATCGGGATATGCGCCGACCTCAGCCGGCGTCTCTCGCAGCAGGATGAGTCCCGGCAGCACGGCGAGCAACCAGAAGGCGATCGCCAGTGCGCCGTAGCCCCAGCGCCAGCCAAACTCTGGATTGACCACCAGTGGTGAAATCAGGACCGGCAGCAGGCCACCGGCCAGGCTCGACCCCGCGGCGAGCAGACCGACCACGGCACCGCGCCGGCGCACGAACCAGTTCGACAGCAACACCACATTCGCCAGCAGTCCGGACAACGCGAAACTTAGCGCCAGCAGCGAGTGCAGCACGTACAGGTCGTTGATCGTGCGCGCGAACGGATAGAGGCTGAAACAGACGGCGCTGATCACGATGCCGGTGCGGATCGCGCGCACCACGCCGGTCCGGTCGATAACGGCGCCGATCAGCGGCGCCAGCAGCGCGGCCAGGCCCAGCGACAGGCCGGTGGTCAGGCTCACCTGCCCGGCGGTGACACCGAAAGTCTCGATGTACCGCGGGAACAGGTTCTGCGGCACGAACAGGATCATGCCGTTGGTGAACAGGTAGATCGAGCACGCGGTGGGTACCAGGAACCACCCGTAGAACACGCCCTGACCGCCGGCAGATTTCATTGCCGGGCGAGGCGCTGTCCGTCGGCATCCACCAGGCGAATGGCATCAAACCCGAGTTCGCGCAGGTCACCCTCGATTTTCGCGCGGTCACCGACGACGACCCAGACGATATCGTCGGGTTCGATCAGTTGTGCGGCGATCGCGTTCACCTCATCCAGCTCCAGGCCGTTGACGCGCTCCGCGTACTTGTCCCAGTAATCGTCCGGCAGGCCGAAGCGCACGATTTCGGTAATCGATCCCAGGACGCTGCCACCATCTTCCCAGCGTCCTGGCAACGACAGTGTGTCGCTGCGTATTACTGTCTGTAATTCGTCGCCGGTCGCTGGTCGGTCGGATTGCAGGCCGCGATATTCCTGCAGCAGCTCGGCCACGGAGTCCCGGGTCTTGTCGGTCTGCACCTGCGCATAGGCCAGCCATGGCCGCTCGCCGCGCGCATCCAGCACGAAACTGTAGGCACCGTAGGACCAGCCTTTGTCTTCGCGCAGGTTCATGTTGATGCGCGCGGTCGACATGCCGCCAAAGACATCGTTCATGGCGCTGATCGCGACTTCGTCCGGATTGGCCTTGGGTGGCAACAACTGACCGGCGAAGATTACTGACTGGTCGGCGTCAGGCCGGTCGACGAGGTACAACACGCGCTCACGGGTCGGGGCGTCGACCTGCAATGACTTTTTCGGTGCGTCACCCGGTTCCCAGTCGGCGAAGAGTTTTTCCAGTTGTGGCAAGAGTGACTCGCTGTCCACATCACCGACGACAACCAGCGTTGCACGATTCGGTCGGATCCAGGTGGCGTGAAAGTCCACCAGGTCGTCCCGGGTCAGCACCCGGAGATCTGCCTCGGTTCCGGACCCGGTGAGTGGCTGTGCATACGGATGTCCTTCGCCGTACAGCAGGCGCGGCACGACACGCAGTGCCATCGACAATGGGCGATTTTTTTCCTGCTGAATTCGGGCGATGCTAATGCGGCGGAGCCGTTCCAGCTCCTGGTCCGGAAAGACCGGGTTCAGGATGACATCGCTGAATATGTCCAGCGATGCGTCGAGATTCTCTGCCAGCGCGCTCATGGACACGGTGGATGTATCCAGCCCGGAGCCACTGTTCAGGCTGGCGCCCTGCATCGCGAGCGCTTCGCTGATCTCCAGCGCCGAGCGCGACTTCGTGCCTTCGTCCAGCATCGACATCGCCAGTGACGACGTGCCGGGACGCCCGAACTGGTCCGCCGCATAGCCCGCGTCCACCACCAGGGACAGTCCGACAAGCGGAATCTCGGAGCGCGGCGAAATCACGACCTCGAGACCATTCGCCAGCTGATGGCGTTCGAAGTCGGGGAACGACACGTCGGGAAAGTCGGTCGGTGCCGGCGGGCCGGCGCTGCGGTCGACCCCGGCTTTGGCGGTCTTCAGCGCCGGGTACGGATGCACCTCCAGCACGAACGCGCCTCTTCCAAGCCACTCCGCGGCGACGCGCTGCAGGTCTTTCACGGTGGCCTCTTCGATATGCCGGAGTTCCTGCTTGTAGGCATCCGGCCCGTCGCCGTAAACCGCGCCCTGCGCCAGGATGCCGGACTTGCCGCCGAAACCGCCCACCCGCTCGATACCCCGCAGGAATCGCGCCCGATACTGGGTTTGCACGCGTTCGAGTTCCCGCTTGGTTGGTCCCTTGTCGATAAACCGCGCCAGTTCCTCGCGAACCGCGGCCTCGACCGTGGCGAGATCGATGCCGGGCTGCGCCGACGCGGCAAGATAGGTCACACCGGCAATTTCCAGCGCCAGCGGCGCCAGCGTTGCATCGGTGGCGATCTGTTCGTTGTAGACCAATCTTTCATACAGCCGGGAATTCTTGCCGGAGCCGAGGATTTCCGCGGCGAGAGCCAGCAGGTGCGCGTCGCGGCTGCCCCATTCCGGACCCGTCCACGCCATGTAGACCCGCGCCTGCGGCGCACGGTCTTCCATGCGCAGGCGCCGCTCTTCGCGATGCCGCGGGATCCAGGTGTCGGGTCGCGTCAGGGGTGGGCCCGCCGGAATATCGCCGAAGAACTTCTCGGCACGCGCGAACGCATCTTCAACATCGATGTCGCCGGCGATTACCAGCACGGCGTTGTTCGGGCCATACCAGGTATCGAACCATTCGCGCACGTCCTCAACGGTCGCCGCGTCCAGGTCTTCCATGGAGCCAATGGTTTCCCAGGAATACGGGTGACCGTCAGGAAATAACCGCGGCAGCATGCTCTCCCAGACCTTGCCGTAGGGCTGGTTTTCGCCCTGACGCTTTTCGTTTTGCACCACGCCGCGCTGCTCGTCGAGCTTGGCCTGACTGATGGCGCCGGAGAAATGTCCCATGCGATCAGATTCCAACCACAGCACCGTGTCCAGCGCGTTCTTCGGCACCGTCTGGAAATAGTTGGTGCGGTCGAACCAGGTCGTGGCGTTGAGATCGGTAGCGCCGAGTTCCTGCAGGTAGGACAGGTACTCGACATCGAGATTCTCGGTGCCCTGGAACATCAGGTGTTCGAACAGGTGGGCAAAGCCGGTGCGCCCCGGATATTCGTTCTTGGAGCCGACGTGATACCAGATATTCACGGCGACGATTGGCGCCTTGCGATCTTCATGCGCGATGACGGTCAGGCCGTTATCCAGCACGCGCATCTCGTATGGAATGTTCACATCGCCAACGGCAGGCCAGGCCAGCAGGCAACAGGCGATTAACGCAGACAGACGGGGCATCGGGGAACCTCGAATAGTGGCCGGCGACCCAGCGCCGGAGGTATCAGAACGATCCAGTATACTGACCACAAAGTGGAATGCGTGTTCCCTGTTTGCGTGCCTGACGGATGTAATTAAGAGTGCCTGACGAGAATTTGCTGATTACCAATGCCCGTATTGTTAATGAGGGCGCGGTGGAAGAGGCTGACCTGCGAGTGCGGGACGGCCGTATCGCTGCTATCGGCTCCGGTCTGTCGGCGGATTTCGGTGAAACGGTGATCGATGCGGCCGGTCGGCACCTGCTGCCCGGGTTCATCGACGACCAGGTCCATTTTCGGGAGCCCGGGCTGACTCACAAGGGCGACCTCGCGACGGAGTCGGCCGCCGCCGTCGCTGGCGGGATGACCAGCTTTATGGAAATGCCGAACGTGAAACCCGCCACCACGGATCGCGAAGCGCTGGCAACCAAATACGAACTGGCCGCGGGTCGCGCCCGCGCGAACTATGCGTTCTATATCGGCGCGACCAACGACAATATCGACGAGTTGCGCGCGGTCACGCCGGCCGAGTGCTGTGGCATCAAGGCTTTCATGGGTGCGTCGACCGGCAACCTGTTGGTGGATGATCCGGAAGCGCTCGAGCAGCTGTTCGCCGATGCGCCGGTGCTGATCGTCACGCACTGCGAAGACTCACCGATGATTAACGCCAACGAAGAGGCGGCGCGCAAACAATACGGTGACGACGTGCCGCTGCAGGAGCACCCGCGTATCCGTTCCGCCGAGGCCTGTCTGAAGTCATCCACGCTGGCGACGGATCTCGCCCGACGCCACGACGCCCGCCTGCACGTGTTGCACCTGACAACGGCGGCCGAGATGAAGCTTTTTGAATCCGGCCCCGTCGATGACAAGCGCATCACGGCAGAAGTGTGTGTGCATCACCTGTATTTCGACGAAAGCCGGTACGACGACCTCGGTACGCGCATCAAGTGCAATCCCGCTATCAAGACGGCAGCGGATCGGGAGGCACTACTGGCCGCCGTGCGCGATGATCGCATCGACGTGATCGCGACGGATCACGCGCCGCACCTGTTGGCTGAAAAGCAGGCGAAATACTTCGGTGCGCCGGCTGGTTTGCCGCTGGTTCAGCACGCATTGCAGTGCGTGCTGGAGCATTACCACGATGGCCGCCTGCCGCTGGAACTGATTGTCAAAAAAACCAGTCACGCCGTTGCCGATCTGTACGGCATCCGTGACCGCGGCTACCTGCGGGAGGGCTACTGGGCAGACCTGGCACTCGTGGATCTCGATACGCCGTCAATTGCACGCGACGCAACCGAGCTGGCCAAGTGTGGCTGGACGCCTTTCGATGGCGTCGAATTCAGGTCGACGATCGTCATGACGGTCGTGAACGGAGTTATCGCGTGGCGCGACGGTGAACTGACGGGCGCGATTCCCGGCGCACGACTCGACTGTAACGCGGCCCGCTGACTATCGGTGGGGGACTGCTGAGCCTGCCGAGCACGCCCAAAGCACAACCGAACAACCAGATCGCGGCCGGGACCGGCACGATGGTTGCGACGATCGGCCCGTCGATGCCGACGTCGTAGATATCGGTTGGTCCGAATTGAAACTCGAAAACGAACGGCTGGCCCACCTCGTCGACCGCGGGCCTGTACTGGCCTTCCCACAGGAACCAGGTGTCTTGCAGCGTGATTTCCGGCGTGGACGTCCAAATGGTCGTGCCGCCCTGCGCGCCGATGTGCAGTGTTGTGAAGTCCGAAAAAGACACCGGGTCATTCGCGTAGGAGGCAATGTAGAAAGAGACATCGTAAGGTTTGTCGTCTATCGTGCCGCCCAGATCCTTGATCAGCCCGAGCCCGTCGGCGTTGAAGAACGCCGACAGGAATGCTTCGGAGCCGGCATTCGGCGCCAGTCCTTGAAAGGTACCTACCCAGTTGAATTCACCGAAGCCGCCCAAATAGGTGTTGGCGCCGGTATCACGGTCGAAATCACTTTCGGCGACGGCCGCGAGACTCACGGTCGGAGCGGCGATGCTCGTTAGCAAGCCCAGCATGGCACCGAAGATCCACTTGCGCATGAATTGCCCCCTGAGACGGATAATCTAAGGATGTTAGGCAATCTTGGAGCGCGTGTTCGCTGCGTTCTTACATAACCGTGGCGACATCAGGAAATGGATCAGCCGGTAGCTGATCCATTTGATACAGGATTGGCCCGGTTGGACTACCCCTCGGTCTGGCCGGGCGCATCAGACATGAAGTGGTTGAATTCTTCTTCGTCGGCACGGCGCTTCGCTGCGGCTCGAAACTCGGTAAATCGGCGTGCGCGCTCCTTGATCTCTTCGCGGATTTCGCGAATACGGTCGTGCTGAGTTTGTTGAAACTCATTGAACACCTCATTGTCGCCGTATCCATCGCTGCCAAATCCATCAAATCCGTTCCGCATACCTGTCACCTTTGACCATTGCTGAGAAATCCATCCCGGGACATCACGGACATCCCGGCCCGTGAGGATCCAGTACAGGACAAATAGGCCGATTGGCCAAAACAGAATGAAACCCACAACCATCGCGAAGAGGTTGATGCCGGACCAGTTCGAACGCCTCGAGCGGCCGCCGCAACATCGACCCCGCGTCCGGTTGACGGACTGATCGGTGGTTGAAGTGTGTGCTGATGTCATAACGCAGGCTCCTAACGGGTCATGTGGTTGGGATGACTCCGGCGCCGGGATCTCTCCTGGTTCAGGGGCTCGGAATCATCCTGAAATTAACTGGGCAATGTGAACACTGTTCACATATACTAGGCGAACCGGGGCCCCGGTTCAAGTCCTGGCGGCCAAAAGTTAACGATTTGCGCACCACCCGCGCTGGAAGCGAGCCATGCCGCAATACAGCAACACAAAAAAGCCCTATCACCACGGGAACCTGGCGGAGTCCCTGCTCAATGCCGTGGATGAACTGGCCACCAAGTTCGGTTTCGAAGCGGTCACGCTGCGGGGCTGCGCGAAGCTGGTCGGCGTGTCGCCCTCTTCCGCCTTCCGGCACTACGTGGACAAACGCGCGTTGCTGACCGCGTTCGCAACCCGGGCATTGCGACAACTCTCGACGGCGATGGCGGCCGCCAAGGAGCAGGCCGCCAGCGACGGCACCGATGCGTTCCTCGCGGTCGGGCTGGCCTATGTCGAGTTCGCCGTGGAGAAACCCGCGTTCTTTCGCGCCATGTGGCGTGAGGAAGCCATTTACGCCAATGACGAAAACTATCTCGCGGCCGCCGGCGAACTGATCATGCATCTTAGGGGTGGCTTCGCCGACACCATAGACGACGAGGACCCGGCAAGTCTCAGTCCACAGGAACTGCTAGCCTGGTCGTCTGTTCATGGACTCGCCAATTTGCTTGTCGATGGCCCGGTCGCAAAAGGCCAATCGAATGACAAAAAACTGGAAAGGGCGACAGCGATGATGCGGGCGCTGGCGCCCGCACTAGGTCGCGAATCGCGATAACACTTTGCGCATGCGAGTGGACTGTCAGATCAGCCCGGCCTCGGCCAGCTTCTCGATGTCTTGCATCTGCCGTTTCTCGAAATCGCCGCGTTCCGGAACCCTGACTTCGCCGTCTTCCACCAGCCCGTTAGCTTCGCGGAAACGGGTCTGCGCATAGCTGTCTGCATAAGCCTGGAACGGCTGCCGCGATAGCATGTTGATCAACCCGGTACGTCGGCGCGCCGCGCGCTGCGCAGACAAATCAATTGTCGCGTTGGCGACCATCGATTCGCCGCCCGGCATGGCTTCGGCCAGCACGTGACCGTGATAGTCGACGATCTTGGACATGCCCGTCGTCGATTCTGTCGGGATCGGGTTGTCGAGCAATGCGGCCGAGTTTGCCGAAACCACAAAGGCCATATTTTCGATCGCGCGCGCGCGGCGGGCGATCTCCTTGATCGAGTCGCGGGGCGTGCCGGCTTCACTGGTCGGATGCACGAATACTTCCGCGCCGCGCATGGCGTGGCAGCGTGCGATCTCCGGATAGAGAATTTCCTCCGATGCAATCGCCGCCAGCTTGCCGATCGGCGTGTCAGCCACGGGGAATACACCTTCAAGCCCGTAGACATCGAGGTATTTGTCCCACACGTCATACGGCGTCGGGCCGCTGAGCGAAATCATGCGTCGATAGCGCAGAATGGTGTCGCCGTTTGGCGCAATCACAAAACAACACTGAAAGTAGAGATCCGGGAAATTCGCATCGGCCTCGTAGGCATTCCCGGCCAGGTAGACATCGAAGTCCGCGGCGATGGCTGCCAGGGACTCGTATTCCGGACCGTCGATTTCCAATGCCGCTTTCTCCCGCCAGCCCGGCACGGTATCGCCCATCGGAAACCCGGTAAGGAAATACTCCGGCAGCACCACCAGCCTCGTGTCCTCGCCACTGTACTGGCGCATGAAGGCCTTGCTGCCGGCGACAGCCCGGCGCACGTTGGCGATGTTCTCCGCCATTCGGGCGCGTGCCGTCGGAGTATCCGGACAAGAATTAACGCAACGCGTCGCGATCTGCAGGGCAAGCGCCGCAAAGCGTGTGTCGACGGGTTCGGACTGGTTCATGCGAAAGTCCTTTCAGGGCGATTGTTTGGTCAACGGACATTCTCCTACCGCACCCCGGAACTCTGTCAACTCCGATCCTTTTCCACTGAGCGCTATGTATAATCCGGGCGTCATGGACATACAGAAGGGCGCCGGCTGACGGCGGCCCCCGGGGTCGCCCAAAACAACGCTCACAATGAAGCCGACGGATACTTCAAATCCGGACTACTTCCACAAGGTTGTGGATTGCCAGTGGGCCTGCCCGGCCCATACTGATGTGCCCGGCTACATCCGCCTGATTGCCCAGGGCCGGTTCAGCGACGCCTACATGTTGAACCGCAAGTCCAACGTCTTTCCGGCCATCCTCGGCCGCGTCTGCGACCGACCCTGCGAGCCGGCCTGCCGGCGTGGTCGCGTCGAGGAAAAGCCTGTAGCGATTTGTCGCTTGAAGCGGGTTGCCGCGGACAATCGAGGCGACATCACGGACCGGCTCCCGAAAATACCGGCGACGAAAAACGGCAAAAAGGTGGCTCTCGTCGGCGCCGGCTGTGCATCGCTGGCGGTCGCCAACGACCTGATGCCGCTTGGCTACGAGTGCGTGATGTTCGAGGCGCTGGATCGGCCCGGCGGATTGATGTGGACCAACATCCCGGCCTTTCGCCTGCCGCCCGAAGTGCTGCAGGAAGAGATCGACATGATCCTGAATATGGGCGTCGATCTGCGCCTGAATACGCCCATCGAGAGCATGCAGGCACTGCTGGCGGAAGACTACGACGCCGTCTTCGTCGGCACCGGCGCGCCCAAGGGCAAGAACCTGGAAATCCCGGGTCGCTACGACGACGAGGCGCATGTTCACATCGGTATCGAGTGGCTGGAATCGGTCGCTTTCGGGCACATCGACAAGATCGGCGATCGTGTGTTGATCATTGGCGTTGGCAACACCGCGATGGATTGCTGCCGCACGTCGCTCCGCCTCGGCGCGAAAGACGTGAAAGTCATGGCGCGCAAGCCGCGCGGTTTCTTCAAAGCGTCCGACTGGGAACTGGAGGATGCCGAGGAAGAGAACGTCGAGATCGTGATCAATCATTCCCCAAAAGAATTCGTCATTGAAGACGGCAAGCTGGTCGGCATGAATTTCGATCTGATGGAATACGACATCGACGATAACGGCCGTATCACGGACACGCGAAGTGTCGGCGAGGAATTTTTCCCGTGCGACGACGTGGTGCTGGCTATCGGCCAGGACAATGCCTTTCCGTGGATCGAGCGTGATATCGGGATGGAGTTCGACAAGTGGGACGTGCCCGTGGTCGACCGCCGCACGCATGAATCGACATTGAAGGGTGTGTTCTTTGGCGGCGATGCTGCCTTCGGTCCCGAGAACATCATCTGGGCGGTCGAGCACGCACATCAGTCGGCCATCTCGATACACAAGCACTGTCATGGTGAAGACGTGGCTGATCGCCTGCCCGACGGCATGAGCCTGGCGACCGTGAAGATGGGCATCCACGAGTGGAGCTACAGCAACGACTACGAGGGAGCGGAGCGCATGATCGTGCCGCACGTGAGCCTCGCGGAGCGGTTCAAGCAACTCAATATTGAAGTGGAATTGGGATTCGACGCGGAACAGGCCGCGACCGAGGTGGAGCGCTGCCTGAATTGCGATATCCAGACCGTGTTCGCGGCCAAGCTGTGCATCGAGTGCGATGCCTGTGTGGATATTTGCCCCGTCGACTGCCTGACCATTACGGCGAACGGCAGTGAAGAGGAGTTGCGCGGGCGGCTACAGGCGCCGGCTACGAATCTGGAGCAGGATTTGTATGTATCGGGCGAACTACCCCAGACGCAACGCGTGATGGTCAAGGATGAAGACCTTTGCGTGCATTGCGGCCTGTGCGCCGAGCGCTGTCCGACCGGCGCCTGGGACATGCAGGAATTCAGCCTGTTTCACCCGCATCTCAAGGACGAGCTGTCGCCTGATGCGCCCGGTAAATTCCGCAAGTACGGGACCTGACGTCACGTTAGGTCAAACTGCAACCGCCCGTCGCCGCTTATCGATATTCTCTCAGAGCCCTTCCGCCGCAACAGAATTCGAAAACACAGCTCCGGTATGAGTAAGGGACCCAAAGAAAACGAATTCACGATCAAGATTGCGAACGTGAATGGCACCGGTTCGGCCAGTGCCAACGCGTTGCTGATGAAGGTGTTCTTCCGTATGGGAATCCCGGTCGTCGGCAAGAATTATTTTCCGTCGAATATTCAGGGGCTACCGACCTGGTATGAGATCCGTGTCAGCGGGGATGGCTACCTGGCCCGTTCCGGCCGTGTGGACCTGCTGATCGCGATGAATGCGGAAACCTATCAGCAGGACCTGCACGAGGTCGCGCCCGGGGGCTACCTGCTCTACGACTCGACCTGGCCACGACGCAAGCAGTTGCATCGTGATGACATTAACGTCATTGGCATCCCGCTGTCGAAGATGTGCAACGAGCACTTCGACACCGCGCGCGCCCGCGTATTGATGAAGAATGTCGCTTATGTCGGCGCGGTCGCGGCGCTGCTCGACCTCGACATGGACATCATTCGCGAGTCGCTCCAGAAGACCTTCGCTGCCAAGAAACACCTGCTGGATGCCAACCAGACTGCGATCAGCCTGGGCTATGACTACGCGAAAGAAAACTTCGCCTGTCCGCTGCCATTCCGCGCGAAGTCCATCGACAAGACGTCCGGCCACATCATGATCGATGGGAATACCGCGACGGCGCTCGGTTGTCTCTATGCCGGCGCGACGGTCGGCGCGTGGTATCCGATCACGCCGTCGACTTCCGTGATGGATGCGTTCAAGAATTTTTGCGAGAAGCATCGGCGTGATCCGGACACGGGTCAGCGCGACTTCGCCATCATCCAGGCCGAAGACGAATTGGCTGCCATTGGCATGGTGCTCGGCGCCGGCTGGGCTGGCGCGCGGGCGTTCACGCCGACGAGCGGGCCGGGCATATCGCTCATGAGCGAGTTCCTCGGCTACGGCTACTTCACGGAAATACCAGCCGTCGTCATCGACGTGCAGCGCTGTGGGCCGTCCACTGGAATGCCCACGCGCACGCAGCAGGCCGATATCATGGCCTGCGCGTATGCATCACACGGTGATACCCGGCATGTCCTGCTGTTCCCGTCGAACCCGGAAGAGTGTTTCTACATGGCCGTGCAGAGTTTTGATATTGCCGGGCGCATGCAGACTCCCGTGATCATGCTGACGGACCTCGATATCGGTATGAACGACTGGATGTGCCGGGATCTGCAATGGGACGACGGCTACGAGCGCGATCGGGGCAAGGTACTGTCGCCCGAAACCCTCGAGCGGATGCCCCGGTTTCATCGGTATCTCGATATCGATGAGGACGGGATCCCGTATCGAACCTTCCCGGGCGATCATCCAAGGGGCGCATATTTCACGCGCGGCTCCGGCCACAACATGTACGGCGCGTATACCGAGGATGCGGGTGAGTACCAGGAGGTGGTCGACCGGTTGCGCCGCAAATGGGAGACGGCAAAGAAGTACGTGCCGAAGCCGGCGATGGAGTACAGCGAAAAATACCGGACCGGCATCATTTCCGTCGGCAGCTGCGACGACGCCGTGCGTGAGGCTCGTGACCAGCTGAAAGCGACTGGTGTCGGCACCAATTACATGCGTGTCCGGGCTTTCCCGTTCACGAACGAAGTGCAGAACTTCCTCGACACGCACGACCGGATCTATGTCGTCGAGCAGAATCGCGATGCGCAGCTGCGTGGCCTGCTGCTGCTGGAGACGGACGTGGAACAGGACAAACTGGTGCCCGTCCTGCATTACAACGGCCTGCCATTAACGGCGGACATCGTCTTCGATGCCGTGAATGAAGACCTGAAGAAAGGGGTCGCGGCATGAGCTACATCTCCAAACCCAAGGTTACCCATCCCGGCCTGCCCCGCAATGAACTGGGCATGACCATCCGCGAGTACGAAGGCGGCATGTCCACGCTGTGTGCCGGCTGTGGCCACGATTCCGTGACCCGTGCGCTGGTCCAGGCCGCGTTCGAGCTCAGCATTCCGCCGCACCGGATGGCGAAGCTCAGCGGCATTGGTTGCTCGTCGAAGACGCCGGCGTATTTCTTGCGTCAGTCTCATGGGTTCAATTCCGTGCACGGCCGCATGCCGTCAGTGGCGACCGGTGCCAACGCGGCTAACCGCGATCTGTTCTTCGTCGGTGTATCCGGTGACGGCGATAGCCTGTCGATCGGGCTGGGCCAGTTCGCGCACGCCGTGCGGCGTAACCTGAACATGCTGTACGTGATCGAAAACAACGGCGTCTATGGTCTGACCAAGGGCCAGTTCTCGGCGTCCGCAGACATCGGCAGTACCGCAAAGAAAGGTGAAGAGAACCTGCAGCCGCCGATGGATCCCTGTCAGCTCGTGATTTCACTTGGTGGCAGTTTCGTGGCGCGCAGCTTCTCCGGTGACAAGGAGCAGTTGGTTCCGCTGCTGAAAGCCGGGCTGATGCACGACGGTTTTGCTGTCGTCGACGTGATCTCGCCGTGCGTGACATTCAATGATCACGAGGGCTCGACCAAGAGTTATCAATACACGCGAGATCACTATCATCCAGCGATCTTCGCGGACTACATTCCCCCGTCCGAGGAAATCCGCGCCCAATACGACGAAGGCGACGCAATGCCTGTAACCCTGCACGACGGCAGCCAGATCGTATTGCGCAAAGCGGATCCTGACTACGATCCGGGCGATGTCGCGTCGGCAATCGAATACCTGCAGCGCCACCGCGACGCCGGTGAAATCGTGACCGGATTGCTGTACATCGACGAGCAGAAGCCGGAGATGCACGCGTTGAACAAATCGGTCGCCGAGCCAATGAGTTCCCTGCCGTTCCAGCGGCTCTGCCCGGGTAGCGGGGCGCTGAAGTCCCTGCAGGATCGTTTCCGGTAAACCCGATGCCGACACTGCTTGCCTGCCTGCTGCTCCTGATCGGATCCGTCGCCAACGCGGCCGACGATGCGGTCGAGGCTACCGCACGCGTGCACGCGGACGATACGCCCATCGCCACACCGATGGCCACGACCCGACCCATAGCGGGCGTGACCGCCGACGCGACAGTGTACGGCCGCGGATCCAGTCGTGACCTGACCGGTTACCTCGCGCGGCCGTCCGGCGATTCGGCCCCCACGGCCGGCCTGATCGTGATTCATGAATGGTGGGGCCTGAATGAGAACATTCGCGGGGTCACCGAACGTCTGGCGGGCGAGGGATACCTGGCACTCGCCGTGGACCTCTACGGCGGCGAGGTAGCGGACAACCCGAAGGGTGCGATGTCCCTGATGCAGGGGCTGCAATCAAACGGCGACGCGGCCAATGACAACCTGCGCCAGGCGTTCACTTATCTGGAGGAGGCCACCGGCGGCGGCCGGATCGGCGTGATTGGCTGGTGTCTCGGCGGTCGCTGGTCGCTGAATACAGCCTTGCTGCTGCCGGACCAGATCGACGCGGCTGTCATCTATTACGGGACGATCGTGACCGATCCGGACCGTCTGGTGACACTGCAAATGCCGATCATGGGTAACTTTGCCGAAAACGATCCGCTGATTCCGCTCGATTCCGTGACCGCATTCGAAACCAACCTGCGCGAACTCGGCAAGGAAGTCGACGTGAAGGTCTACACGGGCGCGCGGCATGCGTTCTCGAATCCGTCCGGTCAGGCCTACGACGCCGAGGCTGCGGCAGATGCATGGCAACGCAGCACCGCGTTTCTGGACCGCCACCTGCGCTGAACGGCGTCGTTACTCGTCCTGCAAATCGGCAGCGCCCATGCGTCCGCGTTTGTCGGCGCCTGGGCAGTCGTACCACAGGTCGATTGGCGTGCTGACTGTTTCGGATCGCACGCGGCCCTGCTCATTGCTACAGCTCACGCTGCCGTAGGCCGTAACCGCCTCGCGCAAAAACCGGGGCCCGGCGCCTTCGCAATGGGCGGACGTGCGGATTGCATCGAGCTGTCCCGCTTCGATCTTGAGCAGTACCCGCTGCGGTGACACCGCTTCTTCGGCCGCGATTGCGGTATCGGCGATCGATACGAAGAGGCTGGACAGCGTTTCATCGGCCTCGCAGTTGAATTCCACCTCGAGTATGACGCTGACGGGTCGGCTGCGATCGGCAGTCAACAGCGGGGTCATGTCGGATTGATCGTCGAGAGCCTGGGTCAGGCGCAGTGGCACGTCACTACGGACCGCATCGATGGAAAGGCCGAGCAACGTGGTCAGGAGTAGTAACCCAAGGATATGAGTTCGCGCGCGCATGCAGCCGCGATTCTACTCTTGCGCCGGTCGGACGTGAAAAGAAAAGGGGCCGCATGGCGGGGGATGAGTTCAGCCCTGACACGTCGACTGATTCACCATGCGGCCCCGACAGCGCGGGGCTTAGCCGCGCTTGCCCTGATCCCGGCTAGCCAGCCGGAGGGATTTACGCTGACCTTTCAGCATCCGTGCATTCAGGTCAGTCGCGACACTGATCCGCGTCCTGGCAGCGGCGTCCTGCGCTCCCGTACGCATGCTGTCGCGTAGCTCACTCGCCGGGGCCGTGTCGATCGCTTTCGCGGACACGGTCACGGTCTCGATGGCGGTCTCTGCCCGCGCGACCGTGGCGTAGCCGGCACCTAGTGCCTGCAATAGCAGCGCGGTGAGCAGCAACCAGAAACGCAGGGTGCTATCCATAGTTTGCTCCGTCATGATATCTGTCTCACCAGTAAAATCGTTGAAAGACAGCTTTTGGATTGCACAAAGCGTGCCAAATTTTTTTTCTATTTAATTCAGTGAGTTAGCAAATCACTTTGTCACGGAATTCCGTAAATCACGAAATTCCGGGGTAGATATTCTCGGAAATCCGTGTGAAAATGTGACCGTGATCACGAAAGATCGAGACCAGTCACGATTTAACGTAATTCCAGTATTGGGCCATCGAACTGACCCGGAAGGCCGAATCCTGGAGGTTACGGACGAGTTGGCGGAGCGCCTCGGCTATCCGCCCGAGCATTTCCTCGGCTTGCGTCCGGAGGAACTGGCGACCGATGCCAGTGCCCGGCGGATCCGGGAAGAGCACCTGCCGCGCTTCCGGCGCACCGGGTGCCTTGAAAACGTGCCCGTCGCGTTTCGCGACCAGGCAGGCGGCCGCGTCTCCCTGCTGGCGACTACCACTGCGGTGCGCAACGAACGCGGCGATCTCCAGGAGTGCCTGACCGTCTACACGGAGCTGTCCGATCGCGCGCGACTCGAGCGGCAGTACCGCGACCTTTACCAGTCCACGCCGGCGATGCTGCACACCATTGACGCGAACGGCCAGGTCACTGCGGTCAGCGAGTACTGGCTGGAAAAACTCGGCTATGCACGCGAAGAGGTCATCGGCCGGCCCATTACAGATTTTCTGACGGATGAATCACGCCAGTCTGCCATGCAGTGGTCCGTCGACGACGTCATTGCGGCCGGCGAGCAGAAGAATGTGCCGCGCCAGATGGTCACCAAGTCGGGAGAGATTCTCGATGTGCTGATGTCCACGCGCGCGGAGCGCAATGTCCCGGATGGGCATCAGTCGCTCCGCGTCGCCAGCAAGGACATGACCGAGCGTAATCGCGCGGAAGCCGAGTTGCGCGAGGCGTACGAGGAAATCGCGCGGCTCAATGACGAGCTGGAGCAAGAGCGCGATTACCTGCGTGAAGAGGTCAGCGTTGCCATGAACTTCGGCAAGATCGTTGGTGAGAGTCCGGCGTTGAAAGCAATGCTGGCGCGCATTGGAGCGGTTGCGGATACCCCCGCCAGCGTGCTGATCATCGGCGAGACCGGCACGGGTAAAGAACTGGTTGCCCACGCGATCCACGCGCGCAGCGGACGCGCCGACGGCCCATTGGTGAAGGTCAACTGCGCATCTATTCCGGACGAATTGTTCGAGAGCGAATTTTTTGGTCACGTGCGCGGTGCGTTCACCGGTGCGCATCGTGACCGCGTCGGCCGGTTTCAGCTTGCCGACGGTGGGACGATTTTCCTCGACGAAGTGGGCGAGATCCCGCTGCCGTTGCAGGGCAAATTGCTGCGGGTTTTGCAGGAGAAGCAATTCGAGCGGGTCGGCGAAGAGGACTCGAGCAGCGTCGACGTACGCGTGATCGCGGCCACCAACAAGGACCTGGAAAAGGCCGTCGAAGCCGGCGAGTTCCGCGAGGACCTCTACTACCGACTCAGCGTATTTCCGGTGCACGTCCCACCACTGCGGCGTCGCGGCGACGATGTCGTGATGCTTGCGGTGCACTTTCTGGAGCAGGTCTGCCTCGAATTCGGTCGACCGGTCCCGGTGCTGACACAGGGTCAGGTCGAGGCGATGCGTCAATACGAGTGGCCGGGCAATGTACGCGAGCTGAAGAACGTGATCGAACGGGCCGTCATCCTGTCGCCCGGCGAAACGCTGCGCCTGGATTTGCCCAACCTGCCGCCCCAGACCGGGAGCGCGGTGCAGCCGCACCAGCCTGGTGACGGCACCAGAGCGTATTTGACGGAGGACGAAATGAAAGCGGAGCAGCGCCGCAATCTGTTGGCCGTCCTGACAGCCGCCAACTGGCGGATCTCCGGCGACGGCGGCGCAGCGGAACTGCTGGGTGTAAAGCCCAGTACTTTGTCCGATCGCATGCGTGCCATGGGTCTGCGGCGACCCCAAAAGGCCTCGACTGGCAGAAAATGAGGCGGCGTGCCGGTCTCTTATAATTCGGCCATGGCAAACCTGATCACACTGAGCCGCCTGCTGCTGCTGATCCTGATCGTGGCAATCGCCTACCAGCCGCACTCCGCGTGGCAGATCATCAACGTACCGTTGCTGATCCTGGTGTTCGTCACGGATGGGCTGGACGGCTACGTCGCAAGGAAGCGGAACGAAGCCAGCCTGTTCGGCGCGATGTTTGATATCGCGGGCGACCGCATTGTCGAGCTGACGATGTGGATCGTGCTGGCCGATCTGGACATGGTGCCGATCTGGGTGCCACTGATTTTCGTGATTCGCGGCATCATCGTCGACACGATCCGGGCCAGCGGCGCCGAAGATGCTGGGCAGAGTCCGTTCGATATGATGCAGACCGACCTCGGCCGCTGGCTGGTCGCTGGCAAGTTCATGCGGATCTTCTATGCGGTGCTGAAAGCCGTGGTCTTTTGCTGGCTGCTGTTGATCTATCCCATCCCGACCGTGCTGCCTGCGATCTGGGCGGACTGGGGCGGGTTGCTCGAGGGCATCGGTCAGTTCCTCGTGTACGTAACGGTGCTCATTTGTCTGCTGCGGGGCCTGCCCGTCGTGATCGAATTCGTTTACGGTGAACGTGAATCCATCCTCGGCCGGCGTCACGACGGTGGAGAGTCACGCGGCTAACCGCGCTTCGAGCATTCATGCAGCTGGCGATTTTCGATATCGATGGCACGCTGTTGACCGGTGTCAGTTCGGAGCGGCGCTTCTTTATGCGGTTGCTGCGAGCTGGCCGACTGGGGCCCGCGCAACTGTTCGCCAGCGCCTGGTTCCTGCTCCGCTGGTGGCCCCGCTATGGCCGGCACGTGTTCAAGAAGAACAAGGCCTATCTGACGGGCCTGCCGATAGAGACCGTCGCAACCATGGCCCGGGACTGGGTTGCGACCGAGCTCGACAGCGCGTGGTATGCACCCAGCGTGGCACGATTACGCGCCCACCGGGAGGCTGGCGATAGCGTTGTGTTGTTGTCCGGCACGCCGGACTTCATTGGGGCTGCGATCGCAACACGATTCGGCGCCACCGATTGCGTTGCGAGTGCGTGCGATGAACGGGACGGTCGGTTCGGCCCCAGGCCACCGTCGCGGCACCCGTTCGGGCCGGACAAACTCCAATTGGCACAGGATATTTGCTCCAGAATGGGTGTCCCGGCGGACAGTGTCGTCGCCTACGGTGATTCGTATCACGACGTCGAACTCATGACCTGGGCGGGCAAGGCCATCGCGGTTCGTCCGGACCAGAGGCTGTTGCAGGCCGCGCGTGCGCGGCACTGGGAAATTCTCGGCTCACGACGGGATGATGCCGACGGCGCGGAACCCGTGTCCGCATCTCGCGGATGATCCCCCTGCCGGGCAGCTTCAGCCCGAGGGCGACGCTACTCGGCTGCCTGTTTCTCGTCCTTGCTCTGGCGTTCTGGCTGGTGCCGTTGCGCGACGGTTTACTGTTCGCCCTGCAGTGGGTCGATCTGCACCCTGTCGAGGGCCGGCTGTTGTTCCTGCTGATTTGCATCATTGCCGCCTTGCTCATAGTCCCCGGTTCGCTGTTGGTAGTCGGCGGCGGGTACCTGTTCGGGATCATGCAGGGCATCATCTTGGTGTCCCTGGGGATGACTCTTGGCGCGACCGCCGCCCTGCTCGCCGGTCGTTATGCCGGTCGCAACTGGTTACGCCGCCGCCTCGGCGATCATCCGCGACTGGCGGCGGTGGACGAGGCCGTTCGGGACCGGGGTTTTATCGTCGTTCTGCTGACCCGCCTGTCGCTGGCCATTCCGTATAACCTGCTCAACTATGCTTACGGCCTCAGCAGCGTCAGGGTGCTTCCGTATGCGCTGGCGACGTTGTTGGGCATGTTGCCCGCCGTTACGCTGTATGTTTATCTGGGCTCGGCGGCGCGAAGCCTGGATACCCTGCTACGGGACGGGGTCGATACCGGCCCGGTCGGTTTGATGCTATTTCTGGTCGGCCTGGGTGTGGCTGTCGCGGTCGTCGTACTGCTGAATCGCACCGCTAATCGAATGCTGGAGAGCCCGGTCAGGGAATAACCGTGCTGCGCTGGACAACGACATGGATTGTGACGCTGGGTCTCGGGCTGGCGAGCGGCCCCTTGGCGGCCGCGGATCCCGGCCAACGGGCCGAGTTGCCATCGCGAGTCCAGCGCGTTCTCGACCGTTACAACATGCCGGTCAGCGGTTACAGCGCCTGGATTCAGCGCGTGGACGAGCCGACGCCGCTCCTCGCAGTCAATGCCGATACGCCGCGAAACCCGGCATCCACCGTCAAGCTGGTGACGACCTTTCTGGCGCTGGAGAACCTTGGTCCCGCTTACAGCTGGCGAACCGAAGCTTACCTGCTCGGCGATCTGCAGGAGGATGGCCGTCTCGATGGCGACCTCTTGCTGAAGGGCTATGGAGACCCGTACCTGGTGACCGAGCGTGTCTGGCTCTTGTTGCGGGGACTGCGTCAACGCGGGTTGGGCGAGATCGATGGTGACATGGTCATCGACAACAGCTTTTTCGCTGTCGAGCCCCGTGATCCCGGTGAGTTCGACGGCCAGGCCTATCGCATCTACAACGTGCAGCCGGACGCGATGCTGGTGAACTTCAATGCGGTCAGCTTCCTGTTTCGTCCCGACGTCGCCAACGACCGGGTTGAAGTCGTGGCCGATCCGCAGCCGACGAATCTCGAAATTCGCAACAGGATTCGCTTGGCCAATGGACGATGCGGCGGCTATCAGCGCGGTATCGAGTTTGCGGCAGTGAATGATCAGCCAGTCGCTGGCGTGAGTTTTTCCGGCAGTTTTGGCAGTCAGTGTTCGGAATACCGGCTCTCCCGCTCCGTCATGAGCGCCCCGGACCACGCCTACGGTGTGATCCGCAGCCTGTGGGAAGAGAGCGGTGGCAGCATTAGCGGGGGCCTGCGCGTCGAACCGGTACCGGAGGACCTGGAGCCGTTCCTGGAGTTTGATTCCCTGGCGTTGTCCGACGTCATTCGTCGCGTCAATAAATGGAGCAACAATGTGATGACGCGACAGATCTTCCTGACCATGGGTGCCGAGCGCTACGGCCCCCCGGCCACGGTGGACAAAGCGCGCGACGCATCGCGAGCCGCGCTCGAGGAACGGGGGCTGGACTTTCCCGAACTGTTTCTCGACAACGGCGCCGGTTTGTCCCGAGACACCCGGATATCGGCTCGTAACCTCGCGCGCTTACTGCGCGCGGCGAACCAGAGTCCGTTTGCCGCCGAATTCCAGTCCTCTCTTGCACTCTCGGGTCTTGACGGTACTATGCGGCGTCGGTTTCGGAACGAGGAGTTGACCGGCAAGATGCACCTGAAAACCGGTCGCTTGAACGGGGTGTTTGCGATGGCCGGCTACATGCACAGCCGCACGGGCGACCGATACGTCGTCGTCGCAATCCAGAACGATCCGCTCGCGCATCGCGGACCCGCGGAGGAAGCGCATAGCGAACTGTTGCGATGGGCATACGCGCAATGAAACTGCATCGGTCCGTTTTCCTCACCGTCATGTTCTCCGGTGCGATATTCGCGCAGTCCGAGATCGTTTACGTCACGGATGAATTGCGCCTCGGCGTGCACGAGGCCGCCGATACCAATGATCAGCCATTCGCGTACGCCATCAGTGGCGATGCGCTGGAGGTTATTACGTGGGCGCGTCCGTTCGTCCGCGTGCGCTTGCAGGACGGCACGGAAGGCTGGGTACGCGCGGCATTCCTGGTAGACGAGGAACCGGCCCGCAGCCGCATTGTCAGAGTCGAGTCTGCGCGCGACGAGCTGGCCGCCGAACTGGATGCCATTCGTGGCGGTCGCGATACACAGAAAGAGAAACTGGCGGCACTCCAGCAAGAGCTCGGCGACGCCCGCGCGCAGGCTCAGGCTGCCGAATCATCGTTGCACGAGTTGCGCGACGAGCACGCCGGCGCGCTGAAACGGCTTGAAGCATTCGGGTTCGCGGTGCCCATGAGCTGGGCCATCGGTGGTGCCGGCATCACGCTGCTGTTGGGCATTTGTATCGCGTGGTGGTGGTTCGACAGGCGCAGCCGTCGACGGCATGGCGGCTTCCGAATCTACTGAGCACCGCGGCGGCAAGCGGAAGGTGCCGCAAATTCGCGTTAGAATCTGGCTTGCCGGACGTTCGGGGTGTAGAGGGTCAGTCCGGATATAAAGCAATAAGAGCTCTCGGGGAGTACCTGTTCATGAAACTGATTACCGCGATTATCAAACCTTTCCGGCTTGATGACGTTCGGAACGCGCTGGCCGAAGTCGGTGTCAACGGCATGACCGTTACGGAGGTCAAAGGTTTCGGGCGCCAGCGCGGACACACGGAACTGTACCGCGGCGCGGAGTACGTGGTGGATTTCCTGCCAAAAGCCAAGATCGAGGCGGCGGTAGCCGACGACCTGCTCGATGCTGCGGTTGAGGCAATTGCCAATGCGGCTCGCACGGGCAAAGTTGGCGACGGCAAGATTTTCGTGACCCAGCTGGAACAGGCGCTGCGAATTCGCACGGGCGAGACCGACGAAGGCGCACTCTAGGACGGTGACCCGGCGATCCGGGCGCAAATAATACGGGGGAAAAGCAATGACCGGTCGGGCAGGCGCGTTCGCGCCGCTGTTCTTTCTTGTTCTGTTACCCGGTGTTGCCGTAGCAGAGGGTCTGGATGCAGGCGATACCGCCTGGATGCTAACGTCCACGGCCCTGGTGCTGTTCATGACACTGCCGGGGCTGGCGCTCTTTTACGGCGGCCTCGTGCGCAGCCGCAACGTGCTATCCGTGCTGATGCAATGCTTCACGATTGCCTGTGTGGCAACGGTGGTCTGGGTATTGTTCGGCTACAGCCTGTTTGCCACCGACGGCGGCGGTGCCAACGCACTCATCGGCGGGCTGCAAAAGGCTTTTCTTGCCGGCGTCACGGCCGACTCGGTCGAGGGCAGCATTCCGGAAACTGTATTCATCATGTTCCAGCTGACCTTCGCCATCATCACGCCGGCGCTCGTGGTCGGCGGTTTCGCCGAGCGTATGCGCTTCAGTGCGATGGTGCTGTTTTCGGTGCTATGGCTGATCCTGGTCTACATCCCGCTGGCGCACTGGGTCTGGGGCGGCGGCTGGCTGGCCGGCCTCGGCTTCATGGATTTTGCCGGGGGCGCCGTCGTACATATCAACGCCGGCGTTGCCGCGCTGGTCGCGGCCATGGTCATGGGCAACCGGAAGGGATTTCCGCAGCAACCCATGCCGCCGCACAATTTGCCGACCACCGTCACGGGCGCGTGCATGCTGTGGGTTGGCTGGTTCGGTTTCAATGCCGGCAGTGCGATTGCTGCTGACGGCGCCGCCGGCATGGCGATGCTGGTCACGCATATCGGCGCGGCAGCCGGCTCGCTGGCGTGGATGTGCCAGGAGTGGTTGAAGTTCGGGAAACCCAGCGTTCTCGGTATCGTGACCGGTATGGTGGCTGGCCTCGGTACGATCACGCCGGCATCCGGATTCGTCGGTCCGGGCGGCGCGCTGGTCATCGGCTTGCTGGCCGGCTTCGTCTGTTTCTGGGCGACCCAGTTCATCAAACGCAAACTGCAGATCGATGATTCCCTGGATGTGTTCCCGGTGCATGGTGTGGGTGGTTTTCTCGGCATTCTGCTCACGGCCATATTCGCATCAGCAGGCCTCGGTGCCTTCAGCGGCCTCGGTCTCGCCGAAGATCAGACCATCTTCGGACAACTCGGTGTCCAGGCTCTGGGCGCGGGGGCGACGATCGTATGGTGTGGGTTCCTGACTTTCGTGATCCTGAAAATCGTTGGCGCGATGGTCGGATTGCGTGCCACGCCCGACGAAGAGACCGAGGGTCTCGACATCACGATGCACGACGAGAGCGGCTATAACCTGTAGGGCTTCACGAGCCGGCGGCCGCGGCCGCGGCCGTCGGCCGGTAACGTCGCCACAACCGGTAACCCAGCAATACGGCCAGAATTGCGGCGTAGATCAGCGGTTCACGCAGGTCCTTCTTGACCTGCCACCAGAAGTGCCAACAGCCGAGAATCGCGATCGGATACACCAGGTAATGCAGCGTCTGCCAGCGACGTCCGAGCCGGCGCCGCCAGCCGGCCGTTGACGTTATCGCCAGCGGCGTCATCAACAAAACGGCCGTGAAGCCGACGGTAATGAATGGCCGTTCGGCCACGTCCTCGATGATGGCGCTCCACTCGAGCGACTGATCCAGCAGCGCGTAGTTGAGAAAATGCAGGCCGCAGTAAGTAAAAGCGAACAGGCCCAGCATCCGGCGGAATTGTGTCAGCCACGGCCAGCGGAGCAGCTGGCGCAGCGGTGTGACAGCCAGCGTAATCAATAGGAAGCGCAGCCCCCAGCCGCCGAGTTCATCCTGCACTGTTTCGATTGGATTGGGGCCAAGACTCTCGCCGTAGCCGGCGATTCTTGCAGCGAGCCACAACAAAGGCAACGAGGCGAGCAGGAAGACCGCCGGCTTGCCGATGGTTCGTATCTGGCGCTGTGTCGGCACTTGACTAGTAGAACTTGCGCAGGTCCAGGCCCTCGTATAACGATGCGACCTGTTCGCCGTAGCCGTTCAACATGAGTGTTGGTTGTTTCTCGTCGAAGAAACCGCCGCCAATCCGCCGCTCACGCGCCTGGCTCCAGCGGGGATGGTCGACCTCCGGGTTCACGTTTGCATAGAAGCCGTATTCTCGCGGCGCCGCGAGATTCCAGGTGGTCGGCGGCTCTTGTTCCGTGAAAGTAATTTTCACGATCGACTTGATACTCTTGAAGCCATATTTCCAGGGCACGACCAGGCGAATCGGCGCGCCGTTTTGATTCGGCAATTCCACGCCATAAACACCGATTGCCATTAGTGTGAGCGGGTGCATGGCCTCTTCGATGGTCAGCCCCTCGACGTATGGAAAGTCGAGCACGCGTCGCCGCTGTCCTGGCATTTCCTCAGGCCTGACGACCGTTTCAAATGCCACGTACTTCGCTTTCGAGGTCGGTTCGAAGCGTTTCAGCATGTCGCCCAGCGGGATCCCGTTCCACGGGATGACCATGGACCAGGCCTCGACGCACCGGAAACGGTAGACGCGTTCCTCGATGTCGTGCGGCCCGACAATGTCGTCAAAGTCGAATGTACCGGTCTTCGCAGCTTCGCCTGCAACAGTCACGGTCCAGGGCTTTGGCTTAAACTTGCCCGCATGGCGCGCGGGGTCGCTCTTGTCGAGCCCGAACTCGTAGAAATTGTTGTAGCTGATGATATCTTCGAACGAGTTGGGTGATTCGTCGGTGCTGAACGGGCTGCCGCGCTTCACGTCGAGTTTGCGGAGTTCCGGCGAGTCATCCTCGGCCGCGCAGCCGGCGGCGAGAAACAGGCCGGAGCCCGCGAGCCCGGCGTCCCGCAACAGCTGGCGGCGATTGCGGAAAACCTTCTCGGGGGTGATTTCCGACGGGCGAATACTGTGTCGATGGCGTATGAGCATGGTTTCAGTCCGTGTGCTTGATGTCCTAAAGTTCGGTTGGGCTACCCGGGCGGATTAGCGTCGCGCTCGCTGGCGGGTACCGAATTCGCCGTTCAGCCGCCAGTCGTAGTCCTCGTAGCGGATTTCGAACTTGCCGCCGCGCAACTCGCGCTCCGCATCTGCGTCACGTACATAGCCCGCGATGAAGCGTTGCAAGCCGTCCGGACTATCAGCGAAATCCCCGGCAAACCAGTCGAATATTGGAGACAGGAACGCAATTCCCTGTGTCGTGTCGAAACGATTCCTCGATGGATCATTGACAAATCGTTCGGCCGAGGCGTCGAGCTGTTCATCCAGGCGCTCCGGGATGTAGGCCCGGCTGCTGAGTCGTGGACATGAGAGTGACGCGCAGACGATCGCAAAGTGAATGCGCGGGTCTCCCATCGGGCGTAATTCCCGGTGTTCGATGTCTTCCATGGACCGAGCTTCCCCCAGCACCCGCACTTCCATTTTCTCGAAGAAACGCCGCCGGCTACGCTGGGATTCGGCGGATTGACCCTTCAATACCCCATGAATCGCGACCGCGTTGTAGGCATTGATGTAGAAAGCTTTGCGCGCCGTGTCGTCGGCCAGGTCTGCGGCGGTTGTATCGCCGAGCTGCTGCAGGAAAATATCGAGACGGCCATCGGCAGCGATGCCGTCGTAATCGACGAAGCCGTTGTCCACGTGATTGAGCAGCAAATCGTCGAAGGCCCGGTAATCCGGCAAAGCCGCGTGAGTGTTGAAACTGAACGTCGCGCAGAATAGGAATGGTGCGACGCGCGCCCCGCGCCGCGGGGTTCTTGCTGGTGTCGACTGCAGTCTGGTTCGGGTCATTCTCGGCAGGTCCGCGCATCGATGCGTTAACTTGGAGTCGGCCACGGCCGAATGGTTCCGGGCGGCTTGTGACCCAAGCTTAACCTCTCTAAGCTGCCGATCGAGCAAGGTTTTTCATGACTCGCAAGTATCACCGAATTCTCATTGGCCTGCTGTTGCCATGGCTGTTCGGCCTGGCCGCATGCGGCGGCAGCGACGGTGGCGCGCAGATCGTCACAATTGGTGGCACCGCAGCGCCGAATACGCCGGGTGAGCAGATCTGGCTGAATTTCGCTCGCGATGCCGAGGCAGGTTCCGACGGGCGTCTCGAAATCCGGCCGCTGATCTACGGCCAGCTTGGTTCCGAGGAGCAACTATTGTCGGGCCTGCGGCGCGGCCGTATCCAGTTTGCGAACCTGTCGGCGCAGGTTGCGTCGACGCTGGTGCCGGAACTGTCTCTGTTGTACGCGCCGTTCCTGTTCGATGATGAAGCCGAGGCTGACTTCGTCTACGACCGCTACCTCACCGATATCTACACCGAGTTGCTTGCCGAGAATGGCATGCATCTCGTGACCTGGTACGAAATCGGGTTTCACTCAGTCTATGCCCGGAATGACCCCATCCTGCTGCCGGAGGATGCAGCCGGTCGCCGCTTTCGCGTCTCGGCCGCGATCAACGCGCGGCTGTTCGCGGAAGCTATCGGCGCCGATGTGATTCCGTTGGGTTATGGGGAGATCGTGCCCTCGCTGCAGACCGGTCTGATCGATGCGGGTGAGAATTCCATCAGCCTGTTCGCGCGCACTGGCATTTCAGCGGAGGCGCCACACTTCACACTGACCCGTCATGCGTTTGGCGTATCGGTCATCGTCGCGGACAAGCGCTGGTGGGATGGCTTGCCGGCGGACTTGCGGCAGCTCGTCGAGGACTCGTTCCCGTCGATCGACGAGTCCCGGCAGGTAACGCGGGCGCAGGACATCGAGGATCTCGCGGACGCGACCCTCGGTATCCAGGTGCACCCGCTGACTGATGCCCAGCGGCAACAGTGGATGTCAGCCACGGCCGGGGTCACCGCGCAGTTGCTCGACATGATTGGCGGGCGTGGCCGCGAAGTCTATGACCTGATTCTCGCCGGCAAGACTGCTTACACCACCGAATAATCGGGGCCCGAGTCAGTATTCTGACGCCTATGTGACGAGCACCGCCGTGCCGTTCAGCCGGCCCGCCCGCAGATCATCCAGCGCCTGGTTGGCGTCGGTCAGCGGATAGGTCGTTATGCGGGTGTCGATGGATAACGTCGCGGCCAGGGCCATGAAGTCCGTGCCGTCCTGTCGCGTCAGGTTGGCGACGGAGCGAATCTGACGCTCGCCCCACAAGTCCGCATACGGAAACGATGGGATATCGGACATGTGAATGCCGCCGCATACCACGGAACCGCCTTTCTTGACGTCGCGCAAAGCCTTGGTCACAAGCTTGCCGACCGGCGCGAAAATCAGCGCCGCGTCCAGGTCGACCGGGGGTTGTTCATCCGAGCCGCCGGCCCAGCTGGCACCGAGATCACGCGCAAAATCCTGGGCTGCACGGTCACCCGGGCTGGTGAACGCCAGCACGTCGCGGCCCTGCTGCCGGGCCACCTGCGCAATCACATGGGCTGCTGAACCGAAAC
>JAAUXY010109069.1_pt1 | contig 31716 bp, 29 predicted proteins | sample 7278121 | NCBI WGS metagenome assembly JAAUXY01 (sample SAMN14350117, study PRJNA611818) | marine sediment metagenome | isolation source: surface marine sediment (1.8m) | place: French Polynesia: Moorea | collected 2018-08
CTGGTTGCTCCAGAGGTAGCGACCGTACGAGCGGCCGTTACCCCAGACATCGGGACCTTCGAACGTATGCGAGTTGCCACTGTGCGCACGCTCGAAACTGAAGTCCCGTTCGATGACGCCGCGCATCTTGACGTCCATGCGCGAGCGCAGCAACGTCAGCGGCGTGTAGTCGATGTCGACCTTCGTGATGCCGACGAGTTTCTGGCCTGCATCGTAAGTCTCGAACTCTCCACGCCATTTGCCCGACAGCTTGACCGGAAGCAGGAACGGGTTGCGGGCAGCGCGGCGCTCCGATTCGATGAACGCCTCGATGCGCTTTTGAGTCTCGGGATTCGTCTCGTGATCGGAGGTCACGATGTAGATGCCGTTGAATACGGCGACCAACACCGGTCCTTCGTAGAGTTCGGACGAGTACACCTGGATCTCCCGCTCGGGCAGTACGAGGTTCAGCGTGCGCAGGTCAGCGTTCCAGCCCGGCGAGTAGTAGTTCGAATCGACGAGCATGCCGTACGGGCGGCCGGAGCCCATGAAGTCGGGACCGCAATACACGCGGTCTTCGTCCGAATCGACGACGCCGAATGCGAAGGACTCGCGGCCAAGGTCGAAGCGGTAGCGCAACGGGCCGACGTTCTGGAAATTCGTCCGCATGTAGTAGGTCGTCGTGCCGTCCTCGAACCTGCTCTCGCGATCGACCTTGTTGAAACCGACGTGCGTGCCGTCGGCCTCAAACACCGACGGCAGCCCGTGCCACGTCCCCGTGATCGCTTTCTGAAACTCGCTCGGCTTCTTGTCAGCCGCCATCCGCATTCTCCTGTGATGCCGCGCCCGTCTATTTTTGCCGGAGCGACGATACCAGTTCGTGCCCCACAAGATCCTCGAGGTCACGTTTCGTTACAAATCGCTCGATCAACTCGCTAATGAGTTCGCGAATCGCACGGTTCTCTCGGGTCTCATGCCAGTCCAGAAACGATCGTCCGGTACTCTCGTCCCTGGGCCGCGCTATCGAAAAATGGTTCGCGCCTTCGATCTCGACGAGAAAGCAGTCGCCGCGACGCGCCGCGATGCCGCGTTCGAACGTGTCGCGGACTCGCGCCAGCGCGTCGCCTGGCTCGTCACCGTAGCGTGCCGCGCTGTTCGCGATGACGCCGTCGCGGGTCCCGGCGATGAGCATGATGGGCACCGAATCGGCGAGCCGCAGTACCGTGCCCTCGTCGTAGCCGAGCATCGTCGCGGCAGCGCCGTGAGCCCCGTAGGCGACGGCGCCTTTCACGCCCGGAAACCAGGCCGGGTTCGAATTGAAGATCGCGACCGAGCCGCCGCCCGAGTGGCCGGCCAGGACGATGTTGTCGAGGTCGAGCATGCCGCCAAGTACGCCAGCGGCGTTCTCGGCCTCGAGCGCGTCGATGATCGGACCGATCACGGTAGCTGACGGGCGCTCGCCGTAGCTGTCGGGGCCTATGGCCGAAATGTCGAGGCCCGGGGTCAGGCTCACGTAGCCGGGCATCTCCTCGGCGACATGGGTGTACGTCACCGTGACGATGCCGGCGAGCGCCAGCCGTTGCGCGAGCCAGGCGTAGGACTCGGGCCCGACGTTGATACCAGGCATGAAGATTACGACGGGAAACGGCGAGTCGTTTCTGTCGGCCGGTACGACACCGGTACTGCGCTGTTCCTCGCCGTCGTCGGGCAGCGCCGGGTAGAAGATCTTCAGGGCAATGTTGTCGTGCGGCGACGCTGCGCCGGGCACCGCGCATGCTCGGTAAACAGCGCGGGCGGTGCGAGTCACAGCGGACGCGGCAGCGTGCGTGTCCCGCCCCAGAGCGTCTTGACGAGATACCGGCCCAGCTCCTCGCCGAAGAGGTTGTCGACGACGACGTTGGCCGGATCTCGCTCGCAGATCGTGCGGCGAACGAGCTCGTCCCTCTCGGCAAGCGCAGCACGCTTCGCCTCGGGCACGGGCTCCGCCGCATCGACCCACGTCAGCCAGCGATCGATCTGCCGATGTGCGAGTTCACGTACCGTTGCGACATTGTCGTCGCTGAAGGGTGCACCGACGCAGATGCTGTTCGGCGTCTGTGCGAGCCGCGTATAGAACTCGCGGCTGACGAACGGCGTGAACTCGGGGTGGCGGTCCATTTCGATATACGCATCGTTGGTTTCGCCGTAGTAATACTTCTCGGCGTAGCCGGTGTCTACGAGCATGTCGACACGCGGCACGTAGTCCATGTACCAGAAGATGCCCGGCACGGTGCCGAGTGCGAAACCGAAATGCGGTACGTCGATCTGCGGGCCGAGATAGATCGTCAGGTGCATGTTCGTGAAGCTCCGCTTCGGATTGCCCGTCCAGCTGTGGATCAGCCAGTCGATTTCAGGCCCCGAGTAAGCGCCAATGTAGCCTTTCGCGCCGCTGCCCGGATTGCCCTCGTAGGGCTGCAAGTCGTTGCAGCACGGATCCATCGTCAGTTCGAAGCGCGCCTTGACCTTGTCGAGCATCTCGGCGAGCAGGCCCCAGAACGCTTCGAAATTTTCCTGGTTATCGACTCCAGGATCGGCCGAGACCATCTCCTCGATCGACTTGGTGATACCGGACATCTGCACCCCTGAACGTTACAAGTTGTTACTATGAATCAAAGCATACTGAGTGACTTGTGGGGTAGCTTTGATAAATGTCATAAGAAGGCGTCGCTGCATCCGGTAGAGTTGGCATGCGGCAGACGAGGGGAAACACGACATGCTGATCAATCTCTGGTACGTGGCGGAATGGTCCAAAAGCGTAACCCGTAAGCCGGTGCGTGTGACGATGCTGGGCCAGAAATTCGTGCTGTACCGTGACGAGTCCGGCAAGGCGCACTGCCTGAGCGACGTGTGCCTGCATCGCGGCGGCTCGCTTGGCGGCGGCTGGACCAACGGCGATTGCGTCGTTTGCCCGTATCACGGCTGGCGTTTCGACAGCGACGGCAAGGTCGCTTACGTGCCGTCCGAAGGCGACGACTTCAAAGCACCGAAGCGCGCGAGGATCGATTCCTATCCCGTTGAGGAACGCTACGGCATGGTCTGGGTGTTTCTCGGCGACCTGTCCGAGGAAGAACGTTTCCCGATTCCCCCTTGCGACGAGTACGACGACCCTCAGTGGCGCATGATGGCGACCGAGTTTACATGGAACGCCGAGGCCGCCCGAGTCGTCGAGAACGGCATCGATATCGCACATGCATCGTTCGTACACCCGATGTTCGGCAAGCCGGAGTCGGCGCAGGAGAACCATATTCTCGAAATCGAGTCCGGCGAATGGTGGGGTCGTTCGAAGAACCTGCAGTTCCCGCCCAAGTTCAAGGAAAACTGGTACCGCAAGCGCATGCGCAAGGAGGGGCAGCCGACCAATACGCATCCTTGCTGGTACCTGCCGGGCATGGTGGCGCGCATCCGCATCGACATCAACAAGAGCATGGCAATCGTCATGTTCGATGCGAACACGCCGGTCGACGAGAACACGACGCGCACGTTCGCGCTGCAGTTCCGCAGCTTCCTCAAGTTCAAGTTTTTCGACAAGGGTTCGCTGAAGCGGCTCAAGCGCATCCTGCTGGAGGATGCGACGATTGTTCAAAATGCATCGCCCAACTATCTCCCCGATGATCTCGCGAACGAAATGTCGGTAACGGATGACAAGTTCATGCGGACGTTCCGCGCGGCACGCCGTCGCTGCATCGAGGAGCGCGGCTGGAAGATAGACACCGTCGAGGTGGCGAAGGCCAGAGGCATCAAGGTGCTCAATATTCCGAGCCCGGCGCGACGCACCGAGAACATGAACTGGGTCATCGACACGGTTCCGCTAGTGCCGCCGAAGAAGCCACAGAACCCGCTCAAACCCGTCGAAACGAAGAAGTCGGCCTGAACCTCACTCGTCGAGCAGGTGCTTCCAGATCTCGGCCTGGAACGGTTCCTCGTGGACGGGTCCGTCCGTCCCCCGGGGATCGAGCTCGTGGCGCGCATCGCAGGTTGCCGAAATCCGCTTGCCTCGCGCGGTCAACGTGCGCAAAGCCAGCCCGTCGCGATACAAAACGGTGTGGCGCGTGCGTTCGCCGGGGCCCGTGACGATGATGAAATCGGGCTCCATGTAGACGTCCGTGGCCTTGTCGAGTCGACGTGCCGTGAACGTCAGCACGCCCGGACCGCCGGACATGCCGACGTTTTCGTAGGCGCCGGGGCCCAGGGAATCGAAAACGAGCAGGCCTTCGACGATGCGGCCCGTGAAGGTCTTGGCCGATGCAGAGCGCCCGCGCAGGTGGACGTTCGTGATCGTTAGACGTTGCCCGTCGAAGTCGATATAAACGAGGTTCTCGAAGGGGCTCTCTCCGGGACTGCCGGCCTTGCTGTCTTCGTCGAGCGGGCGGCCGTCGGGCTCGAACACTTCGACGCGATCGTGCCATGTACCATGAAGCAGGCTCAGATTGTAAGCGACAGAACCAACAGGATAGGAACTCATGAAAAACGTCGTCGTAACGGGCAGTACCCGGGGAATCGGTAACGGTCTCGCGCGCGAGTTTCTGAAGCGCGGCTGCCGCGTGATCATAACAGGTCGCGATCCGGAGCCAGTCAATGCCGTAATCGACGCACTGGCCGGCGAATTCGGTGACGACAAGGTTGCGGGAACGATATGCGAGGTGTCGTCGCATGACAGCCTCGCGAATCTCTGGCAGTTCGCCGTCGACATGTTCGGCTCCGTCGATATCTGGATCAACAACGCGGGCATGAGCATCGAGCGAAAGCCGCTGGCAGAACAATCCGCTCGCGACATCGAGACCATCGTTGCGGTCAACCTCACCGGTCTTTTGCTGGCCTGCAAGGTCGCGATCAGCGGAATGCTCGCGCAGGGCTCCGGACAGGTGTGGAACATGGAGGGCTTCGGCAGCGGAAACCAGACCGCTTCCGGGATGACGGCTTACGGTGCGACCAAACGGGCCGTGACGTACGTCAACAAGGCCCTGCAAAAAGAAGTTGAGGACGGCCCCGTCCAGGTTTGCACGCTGAGCCCCGGAATCGTGGTCACCGACCTTCTGACCGGCGACTACGACCTGAAGTCCGACGAGTGGAGGAAAGCGAAAAAGATTCTCAACATCCTGGGTGACAAGGTCGAAACGGTCACTCCCTGGCTCGTCGATGGCATCCTGAAAACCGACAAGTCGGGCGCAAAGGTTGCCTGGCTGACCCCGGGCAAAGCCTTCCTCAGGTTCCTGACCGCCAGTTTCAACAAGCGCGACCTTTTCGAGGATGTCGAGGGCGCATGACGAATAGTGGGAGGCAGCAATGACGTACTACATCAATCCCGGGCGCGAGCAGTTCGACGAATTCAAGATGCTGCCTCGCGACGAGCCGGTCATGATGCTCAACTTCCTTCGTTTTCGCGACAAGGCGGAGTACGAAGACGGACGTGAAGCGACCGGCGAGGAGGCCTACGGGGCGTACGGCCGCGAGAGCGCTCCGGTTTTCAAGCGTGTCGGTGGCGAGATCGTCTGGCGCGGAAAGCAACAAGTCATGGTCATCGGTCCCGACGACAAGGACTGGCACCTGATCTTCGTCGCTCGCTACCCCTCTGCCGGCGCGTTCCTGGAGATGGTGACGGACCCGGACTACCAGGAGGCGGTCAAGCACCGCACGGCCGCCGTGCTCGACAGCCGGTTAATCTGCACGTCGGCGGCCGAACCCGGCGACGGATTCGCCTAGCCGAAACGATCCAGCGGGTAGTACGCCAGCGTCAGCCGGTATTTCCTGAGCCCCTCGTCACCCGGTTTCTGAGCAGGGTCATCCGAATTTTGCAGGTACTCGAGCACGTCCTGCAGCTTCGCTTGAACCTTGTCGACCTCGTCTTGAGTGAGGTGCATCTCGATGTAGCTCAGCACGCCCTCGTCGTCGACCAGGCTTGCTGACTCCTGTGCGGTCGCGAGGCGCATCAGCTCGTTCGTCGTCGTGTCGAATATCGTGCGGATCATCGGCACAAAGGCGGCTTCCTGTTCCCCGGTGCTGTCGTCGGAGAAAAGCTCCGCCCCGGCACGGAAGGAGCGTGCGATCGCCTCGTAGTACTTCTCGGTCGCCCCGCGGTTCTGACGCGTGTGGGTCAGGCGGATCAGCCCTACTTTCTCCAGCTTGTCGACGTGGTGATAGAGCCGGGTCGGTTTTTCGCCGAGGCGCTCGGCGACCTGCTTGGTCGTCATGGGCGGTGATACGACCAGCGTCTCCAGGATGCGCATCCGCAGCGGGTGCGCGAGCGCTTTTACCTGCTCGAGGTCGCTGATCTGGTACGAACCAATCGGCTCGCTCGAAGTTTTTTCCGTCATAACTCAATCACTTGGAATCCCCATAGCCGCGATTTTTGTTCAAACTATTGCGATTATTCAATAATTATTGAATAATCGTTTCATCTTGAATAATTACGGTAGTTTACATGAACACGCAGGCACCGAAGCAATTCGCAGATCGATTCTGGCTCCTCTGGGGAAGCCAGGCGTTGTCCATTGTCGGCAGTTTCGCGGTCCAGTTCGCGATCATCTGGTGGCTGACGCAAACCACGGGCTCGGTCACGGTGCTGGCGACGGCCACGCTGATCGGTTTGTTGCCGCAGGTCGTACTCGGCCCGTTCTTCGGCGCCCTCGTCGATCGCTGGAATCGCAAACGCATCATGCTGATCGCGGACTCGGCCATCGCACTGGCTTCCGGGTGGCTCGCATGGATGTACTTCACCGACACGGCGACGGTCGCACACGTTTTCGCCGTGCTCGGCGTTCGTGCAGTTGGCGCTGCGTTTCACGGCCCCGCGATGCTCGCGTCGACGACGCTCATGGTCCCCGAGGAACACTACGTCCGGATACAGGGCCTCAACCAGGCGCTGCAAAACGGCTCACCGTTGCTTGCGGCTCCCTTTGGCGCGCTGCTGGTTTCCACATTGCCGATGTCTGCGGTCATGATGATCGACGTCGTAACCGCGCTGGTTGCAGTCGTCCCGCTGCTGTTCGTGCGGATTCCGCAACCGGAGAGACGGAATGAAAAAGAGCAACGAACCACAGTGCTCGGAGACGTCGCCGAAGGGATCGGCTACCTGCGACAACATCGTGAAACGCTCTACCTGATCATCGGCGCGACGCTGGTCAATTTCTGTGTCGTGCCGGCGTTTGCCCTGCTGCCGCTCTTCGTCATGCAGGAACTCGGCGGCGGGGCCTACTACCTGAGCGTTCTGCAACTCGTATTCGGCGTTGGCGGCGTAATCGGCGGCTCTCTGCTGGCGAGTTGGGGCGGCTTCGAACGGCGCATCGTTACGGTTCTTGCAGGTTTCGCGTGCATGGGCATCGCTTCGATGCTGCTTGGCGTGACGCCGGGCGACTCGAGCTGGATGCCGGCAACCGCGATGTTCATGGTCGGGGCTGCAGCCGCGATCATCAACGGCGCGGTCATGGCGATCCTGCAATCGGTGGTTGCCGCTGACTACCAGGGACGCCTGTTCACGCTGCTCGCCAGTATCGCGGGCGCAATGACGCCGATAGCGCTGCTGCTTGCCGCACCTGTTGCGGAACTGCTCGGCATTCGATTCTGGTTCGTTGCGGGCGGCGCAAGCTGTGTCGTTGTTGCCCTGGTCGGCACGATGATCCCGGCGCTGATGGAGATACGAGACGATCGCGGTCTCACGACCGCTCCTACAAGTGCCAAAAGCAGGCTGTAGGAGCGGTTGTAAAACCGCGAATTGACAATGCAGGACTGCGATCGCGGTCTTACGACCGCTCCTACAGCCAGGTACTCGTCATCGGCACTTGCCGGGAGAAGCGAATCGTTCCGCGTAGCAGCCTGTAGAAAAGCCAAGGCAGGTACAACGCGCCGAATCCGACCAATGCGAACGTCGCCAGGATGGAAAACGGTGAATCGGTGTTCCAACCGCTCATGCCAATGACCAGCAGCAGCAGCGCGATCGGGAACATCACGGCGACGAGGCCACAGGTGATCAGCTGCCACCTGACATGCGATCGCAGCTCGTTGTGAACGACGTGGCCCCGGATGAGCAGCAGGTAGATCGCCGAAAACGCGATTGTCGGCGGCAGCACCAGCGCCAGCCACTGCAGGAGATAGCCCCAGCGGACGAGGTTTTCCTGGTTTTCAGTGTCGGGGTTCATCGCCAACAATGATTGCATCCATGAGTGGGAGGGCCGTCCCGGCCCGAATCGCGGCGAGACGCCGCTCCCACATCCTCTTTCTAACTATACGCTGTCGATTCCTGTGCCTGGTCGTCGAGGGCGTGGTCCTTGCCGGCGCCCGGGTCGACGGGTTTGACGCGACGCCGCACGAGTAATGCCCAGATGAGTACCAGTAGCGCGACCAGACCGAAAAACACGAACGGGCCTGCCGCGCGCCAGTGGTCGAACAGGTAGCCGCCGACTTTGCTGGCCACGAGAATGCCGACCGCGCCGGTCAGGTTGAAAATACCGATCACGGAGCCGCGTATGCGCTCGGGCGTCTGCTGTGCGATGAGTACGCCGCTGGTGATGATGCAGCCGACCTCGCTGAGGCCGATGATGATTGCAAACGCGATCATAAGACCACTGAACGGGTCGGTAACGAAGAACGTACCGCCGTACCCGACGAACGCGATAAACAGCGTAATCATGAGCGCAGTCGTACGTGCGACTTTGTCGGTCAGGATGCCGAACAGCGGTGCGCCGAACAGTGCTGCCGCGTATGAGATGGCGATGATGCCGGCGCCTTTCGATAGTGCGTCGGCCGCCGACATGCCGAGCTCGGCGGTGCCGTAAGTCGTCAGCCACAGGGCCAGGAAAGTACCGACGACGGCGAGGTTGCCGCGCGCGACGAACGAAGCGCCGTAGGCTAGCGCGATGCCCGGGTCCTTCGCCGCCTTGATGCCCTCGGCCAACGTCTGAAGCAGCCCGGTTCGTTCTTCGGTGTGTGCCGGCTCGTGCTTTTGCAGCCCGAACCACATTACAACGGCGCTGAAAAACGCGATTCCGACGACGATTCCGTAGGCCGTCAATCCGGCGTCGAGCGGCGACATGCCCTGCTCGATGAAGCGGGCCGGCAGCTTGATCAGGACAAGAGCCGCCACCATGGCGCCGAGCCCGTTTGCCATGCCGAGGTAGCCGCTCGCTTTGCCACGACTTTCGTCCCGGACGTAGTCGGCCACGACGGTCACGATCATCACGCTGACTGCCGATATGCCGACCGAGTAGATGATGCGATACAGCAGCAGTTCGTCGACCTCGGTCGCGCGCGGATACAGGTAGAAACCCACGCCCATGACCGCAAAACCGAGTGTCATGACGATGCGTCTTCCGACCTTGTCCGACAATGCGCCGAACAGGCCGACAGTCATGATGATGACGATCTCGCCCCAGAAGTTGAGGTTGCCGCTGATGACGCCCTGCTCGCTTTCCGGGATCCTGAGGTTCTCGGCCAGCAGGAACGCCTGCGACTGCGGCAGGAACGCTGCCAACATGATCGCGACGAAACAGGACAGGTAGTAGGTCGACAGGTTGAGGCCGGAAACGCCTTCGGCGACGAACAGTCCGGCTATGCGTTTTCTTATTGTGTTATCGGAACTCACGTGCGTTCGCTCTCTTCAGGAGATGCCAGGCCGCTACCGCAAATGCCGTTGTAGCGAGCAGGTTCAGGGTTTGTTCGTACCACTGCAGTCGCACCGTCTGTTCGGGTATGCGCGCCAACCCCACCAGCGTGTATGCGACGAGAAGATTGACCACGAACAGGCTGCCGGACAGCCAGTTGCGGCGCACGAAGGAATGCGCAATGAGCCGAACAGCGAATACCAGGTTGCAGATCGACAGCACGCCGAGCAGCAGGAACGACCAGTAGCGTTCCTCGTAGCTCTGCTTGAGGAGCAACGCTGTTGCCACGATCGCCGCGGCGCCGACGGCAGGTATGTGCCACCAGTTGTCGCGCAGCGGCCGCCCTTTTTTCTCGGCCGCGAGACTACGAATTACCAACGTCGCCATCAACACGTAGCTGCTGGCCAGGAAGAAAAACAGCTGGTCCGACATCCACTGGATGTTGATACCGGTGACGGCGACGATGGTCTTCCAGCTTGCCTTCAGGAAGCCTCCCGTAACGGCCAGTAGCGGAATAGCGATCACCCAGGCGCCGGTGCTGTGGCCCACGATTGCGCAGTAGCGACAGATCATGAAGAAGCCAATCGCCGCTACGATAACGGGGAGAAAGTCGAACAGCGCAAGGCTGAGTGTATAGTCTTCCATCGTCGGTCAGGCGCTTGCAGCTGCAAAAGTCTTATTGTTAGCTTATTAGGACAAGTCGCATGCAGGCAAGTCGGACCGCCATGCGTTACTAACAGATACAAACTGGATTTCCCGGAATGAGCAATACGATTCGCGTTGCAGCGGCACAGTTTCATGTCGGCAATGACGTGGCCAGGAATCTCGAGACCTGCCTCAGGATGATCCGCGAAGCCGGTGCACTGGAGCCCGATCTGCTCGTATTGCCGGAGTTCTGCAATCACTGTTCCTGGTACGACAGCGCCGAGCATTGTTACGAGGTGTCGGTCGATCTCGACGGGCCTTTCCTCGAGGCCGTCGCCGAGGCTGCGGCCGAGATCGGTGCGTTCGTCTGCATCAATTGCACGGTGCGTCGTTATGACCATCGTGTCACCGGCACGAGCCTGCTGTTCGCGCCCAACGGATCGCTGGCCGGCACGACCAACAAGCAGGTACTGATCGGTCACGAGAACGACTTCCTCGATCGCGCCACCGAGCCCGGCGATGTGGTGGAGACTTCGCTGGGTCGCTTTGCCATGTATTCCTGCATGGACGGCGTCATCAACGAAACGCCGCGCTGCCTCGCATTGCGCGGTGCACAGGTGCTCTGCAACAGCCTGAACTCGTTCGCGATCGACGAGGGCTCATTGCACATTCCTGTACGCGCGGCGGAGAACAAGGTCTGGGTCGTTGCGGCGAACAAGGTCGGCCCGCTGATCCCGGAGGAACTCGTCGAACCGGTCAGCGCCGCCATCAACATACCGGCGACCAGCCTGGATGGCGCTGGAGACAGCCAGATCGTTGCGCCGGACGGCACGGTCGTCGCGTTGGCAGGAAGAAACGAGGAAATCGTTCACGCCGACATCGATGTATCGCTCGCCGACGACAAGTTGCGACCGGACGGCACCAATATCTTCGACTGCCGCAGACCCGAGATATACCAGCCGCTCGGCGACAACCCGGCGCTTCAGGAGCTGGACCCGCTGGCGGGCCCGGACGACGTGACGGCCGCGGTGATTGACGCGCAGAACGCGAACGACGTTGCCGCGGCGCTGGCAGGACTGTCCGATGCCCGGTTGATCTGTGTCCCCGCGATCGGCGACGCGTCCGGCATCGACGAAATCTCAGCCGCGTTGAGCGACGACCAGTTCCTCGCAACCGCGTGCGTTCGCGATGTGGAGGGCGGCAAGGCAATGTGCGCGCTGTTGCTCGGTAAGGACGGCGTCGTACTCGAGCAGCCGCTGCTGCATCGTTCGAACCGGTACGACGGCTCGCAAACGGCGGACGCGATCGGCGCGCAGGATACGCCGCACGGCCGCGTCGCCGTGCTGAATGGCGATGATGCCATCTTCCCGGAGACCTTCCGTCTGCTGGCGTTCGACAAAGTGAGCACCGTGCTGATTCCTGCCGAGGCGCTCGAGACCTGGGAGTCGACGACCGGCATCGTCGAGCGCGCTGCCGAAAACCGCATCAACGTGCTGTTCGCCTCGCCCGGCAGTTGCCTGGTCGCGTCGCTGCAAAAAGACTTCACGATCATGACCGAGTGGAAAGAGCGCGAGTTTGACGGTCTGCTGAGCTGCCCTGAAGTGCATCGCGCCGCACCCGGCCAATCCGCGACGGCGACGGTTCACCCGCAGGCCGCGACCAACAAGGAGTGTTCGCGCAACACGAATCTCGTTGCGTCGCGCCCCTGGGAACTGATTGCGCCCATCCTGTCGATGGCCTGAAAAGTGCATTGACAATTGTCATAGCTGCCCGAACGCCCTGAAGCAACAATGAATCCCCAGCCATTCAGGGGGTTCTATGAAGCTGACAGGCGAACACCTCGTCGAGCGTATGAACGCGGAGGAGCGTGCCCGGGCAGAACGCGTTGAAGGTGTCCTGCCGAAGCTCCGCGAGCAGGCGGTCAACGTGGACCGCAGCGGCGAGTTCTGCAAAGACCACATCAAGACGCTGAGCGACGCCGGCCTGCTCGGCCTGATCATTCCCGAACGATACGGTGGTCTGGGTGGCAGCTTGCGTGACCTGGCCGCAGCAACGTTCGCCATCGGCAGCGCCTGTCCCTCGACGGCGCTTTCCTACTTCTTCCACTGCAGCGCCGCATCGAGAGGCATGCTTGCGCTCGAAGCAATCGACGCCGGGTTGTTCAACGACGACGAGATACCGGTCGTCCGCGATTTTGCCGAGAAAGTACTCCACACGATGGGGCGTGACCGCATGTGGCTCGCGAACTTCGCCAGCGAATCCGTCAAGTCCGAGAAAGCGGCGATTACGATCAACACCGAGGCGAAGCCCGTCGATGGCGGCTTTCTCGTCTCGGGCATCAAGTCTTTTGGCTGCGCCACGGGCGTTGCCGATCGCTACCTCGTTACCGCCAACCTCGAGGGATACGCGGATGCGAGCGGCCTGTGCACGTTTTTCATCGATCGCGACGCGAACGGCGTCGTCGAGCGCGAGAAGTGGGACGCGCTCGGCATGCGCGGCACGGCAACTCACGGATTGGTTCTCGATGACGTGTTCGTCTCCGCGGATGACGCGCTCGCCATTCCCGGCGCGTTTGCGCGCTGCATGCAGGTGAGCCGTGGCTCGTTCGTCGGCAATCAGCTGGCAAGCCTCGCGTGTTATGCCGGCGCCGCCTGGTCCGTATACGGGACGACGATCGAGATGCTCACGGAGCGCAAGTTTGCCGATACGGGCCAGCCGCTCGGCACGTCGCCGATGCACCAGCAGCTCATCGGCGAAATGCTCGTCGATCTCGAGTCGGCCATGCTGTGGCTGCGCCGGCAACTGGAACTCGAAACCAGCGAGCCGCCGCTATTGCCGAAACCGGACGTCGTGCAGCGCTGGCGCCTTTGCAAGGGCCAGGTCGCAGAACACGGATTTCGTGTCGCGGTATCTGCACTCAAGTGTGCGGGCACTTCCGGCACCGGCAATTCGCAGCCTTACGCGCGCACGTTGCGGGAAATGGCGATGGCACTCGTGCAGGCATTCCCGGCCGAACGTGGCCGGTTGATGGCGGCGCAACTCGAGATCTCCGGAACGGAGCAATCGCAGTTCGGCGTCAAGAGCGACTGAGATGATCGAGCTGCGAAACTACATCGCAGGCGAGTGGCAAACGGCCGGCGTGGAGCTGTCGCAGAACATCTGCAACAGCAATACCGGTGCGCCGTTGCAGGTGCAGATGGGTTCCACGCCCGCACAGGTCGCGACAGCCGTTGCGGCTGCCGAAGCAGCGCACCGCAACGGCGCGTGGCGATCAATGCCGAACGACGAACGGGCCTCTATGCTCGCTCGCATCGCGGAATCTCTCGAAGCCATCGTCGACGACATGGCTGAAGTCGACGCACTGACGACCGGGGTGCCGATCACCCACACGCGAACGCTTGCACGCGTGTGCGGCGCCGCATTCCGCAATGCCGCGGCGCTCGCAGAAGAGCCGCAGGTCACCGTTCAGGATACCGACTACATCGTCGAACGACTGCCGCTGGGCCCGGCGGCGATTATTGCGCCGTGGAACGCACCCGCCGGCATTGCCTGTCACAAGCTGGCGAGCGCCCTGGCCGCAGGTTGCCCGGTTTTGTTCAAGCCGTCCGAGTGGGCGCCGCACTCCGGGCAGCTCATCGCCAACGCGATCAGCGAGCTCGACCTGCCGGATGGCGTATTCCAGCTGCTCCACGGCGACGGCCAGACCGGTTCGGCGATAACGCGCGACCCGCGTGTAGCGGCGGTCTCGTTTACCGGCGGTTTGCAGGCGGGGCGCGCCGTTGCGGCCGCCTGCGCAGAGCAGGTGAAACCGGCACAGCTCGAACTCGGCGGCAACAATCCGCTGATCGTGCTGCCCAACGCGGACCTTGCGGCGACCGTAGACGGCGTCATCGCTGCTCTGACGACACTCAACGGCCAGTGGTGCCGCGCACTCGGACGGCTGCTCATACACGAGTCGCTGGAACGCGACGTGATCGCTACCGCGATGCAGCGGCTGTCTTCGCTACGTATTGGCGAGTCGCTCGATCACGAGACCGAGATGGGCCCACTGGTACATCGTGCCCACCTCGAGCACGTGCAGTCTGCGATCGACGGTTACCGAGAGCGCGGCGGTGAGATTCACCAGACCAGTAGACTGCCCGGACTCGGCGGCTGGTTTGTACCGCCGACGCTCGTTACCGGCATCGATGCGGCCGACGCCGTGGACGAAGTATTTGGCCCCGTCGCAACCGTACACAGTTTTGCGACCGAGGCCGAAGCCGTCGCGATGGCAAACGCCACCCCCTACGGTCTCGCGGGCTATGTGTTCGGTGAGCGAGACAGCGCTTATCGTATTGCATCGCAACTCGAGACGGGTATGGTCAAGGTGAATTCGGTGACACTGTTTAGCCCGAACCCGGCCGCGCCGCGCGCTGCCTGGAAGCTGAGCGGAATCGGCGAAGAAGGTACGCGCGAGACCTTCGAGTTCTTTCGTGGCACACGCGTCATCGGCGTGCCGCAGGGAATACCGGGCTAGGGTCATGGTGGATCTGCTTCGCTCAGGATTGATCATTGGCGGTGTTGAACGCGAAGCCACTTCGGGCGACCACTTCGACGTGCTGTCGCCGATGACGGAGAAGCGCATCGGCATCGCTGCCGATGCGGACGAGGACGACGTCGACGCCGCGGTGCATGCGGCACGCGACGGGTTTCGCGCATGGCGCGGGTTGACGCCCGAGGATCGTGAAGCGGTGCTTCTCGATGCCGCCGGGATCGTCGATCGCGTCGGGGTCGAACGTATGCTCGACCTGCTGATCGACGAAAGCGGCTCCACGATCAACAAGGCTCGCGGCGAGATCGCCTATACCGTAAGCCTGCTACGCACCGCGGCCGGTGAAGCCCGCCGGCTCTATGGCGATACCTTCCCGAATGATCACAACGACCGGGTGTCGATGGTCTTTCGCGAACCGCTCGGCGTCGTCGCCGTCATTTCACCGTACAACGCGCCACTCGCATTGACAGCCAAAATGGCCGCCTTTCCACTGGCCGCAGGCAACAGCATCGTACTGAAGCCGTCGGAGGAAACGCCGCTGATTGCCGTCGAGTTTGCGCGCATTCTTATCGAGGCCGGGATGCCCGGCGGCGTGGTCAACGTCGTCACAGGCTACCCTCTGAACTGTGGCGCGCCACTCGTTGCGCATCCCGGCGTCGATAGCATCGCCCTGACGGGGTCGACGGCGACGGGCATTGCGGTCGGCGCAAGCGCCTTACAGACCATGAAGCGCACGCAGCTCGAACTCGGCGGCAAAAGCGCGATCCTGGTGCTCGCCGATGCCGACGTCGAGCAGGCGGCCGGGATCGTCAGTGACGGGATGTTTGCCCACGCCGGGCAGATATGCATGGCCAATTCGCGCATCGTCGCCGAAGCGCCGATTTACGACGATTTTTGCGTCGCACTGAAGTCGAGACTCGAGTCGCTGCAGCTCGGCGACCTGCGCGATCCGAATACCGCCTACGGTCCCCTGATCAACCGCGCAGCCCTCGAAAAGGTGGAGCAGCACCAGCACGACGCGCTCGCGCACGGAGCGACGTTGCTGACCGGCGGCGAGGTCCGCGAGGGTCTCGTCTACGAGCCGACGATCGTCGTGGAGCCCGATCGCGACTCGGCGCTCTGGCGCGACGAGAGCTTCGGACCCGTCGCATCGCTCGTGAAGGCAAGAGATCTCGACGAGGCGATCGCGATTGCCAACGACTCGACCTACGGCCTGTCTGCAGCCGTCATAACCAATGACGTCAAGTCTGCTTTCCGCGCCGCGAGGGAAATTCGCGCCGGATCGGTGCACATCGGCATGCACGCATTTCAAAGTAACGCCCTTGCCCCCATCGGCGGCTACGGTATGTCCGGTATCGGCAAGAGCGGTGGCAAATACTCGACTGAGGAATTCACCGAGCTCAAGTGGGTTAGTGTTGAGCTGGGAGAAGGGAAATGAGTATCGGACGCGCCTACGCAAACTGTTCCTTCGGCCAGGTTCACTACCGTTTCGCCGGTACGCCCGGCGCACCCGTGCTGGTTCTTTTACACCAGACTCCGAGCACGTCAGCAATGTACGAGGCGCTGATGGAACGTCTTGCGAGCGGCTTTCGCCTGCTCGCGCCGGATACCCCCGGCATGGGACTCAGCGACCCGGCAGCCGCACCGTTTTCGATCGCGGGCGCCGCAAGTGGCATTGCCGAGTTCCTGGACGAAATCGGCGTCGAACGCTGTTTCGCGTTCGGACACCACACGGGAGCGTCCGTCGCAGTCCAGCTCGCGTCCGACAACGCGGGCTTCGTTGACGCGCTCGCTCTGAGCGGACCGACGCTGCTCGACGAGGAATTGCGCAAGAAACTGCCGCTCGCGGCGGCACCCGTGCCCGTGACCGAAAACGGGGACCACGTTCTCGCCATGTGGCGGCGCGTCCGCGGCAAGGACAGCGACGTACCGCTGGAAATCGCATTGCGCGAGACGCTCAACGGACTGCAGCTGGGCGACAACTACCTGGCGGCGTACGAAGCGGTCATGCAACAGGACTTTGCCGGGCAGATCTCGTCACTCGAATGCCCGGTGCTGGTGTTTGCTGGTGACGGCGACCCATTGTACGGCCAGCTCGATGCAGCCTTCGCGCTGCTGCGGAACGGCCGCCGCGAGACCGTCGCAGGCGCTCGAACCTTTATCTGCGAAACGCACGTCGACGAGGTCGCGGTATTGTTACGCGACTTCTTCGCAAAGGAGGCTGCGTGAGCGAGCCAGTCATCATTGCCGGTGCGGGACCATCCGGCTGCACGCTCGCGCTGCATCTGGCGACGCACGACGTCCCCGCGATCCTGCTGGAAAAAGAGCGGGAACTGCCGGTCGACCTGCGCGCATCGACGTTTCACCCGGTGTCACTCGACCTTCTGGCGGATCTCGACCAGGCCATCGTGGACACGATGATCGAGAAGGGACTGAAGGTCGATCGCTACCAGTATCGCGATCGCAGAACCGGCGAAGTCGCCACGTTCGACATGTCGCTGATCAGCGAGGAGACAAATTATCCTTTCCGGCTGCAGCTCGAGCAGTACGAGCTGACCAGGCTCATTGCCGAGCGGTTGGCGGATTGCAAGAACGTCGACATTCGTTACGAGCACGAGGTGCTTGACTACAGCGACAACGACGATCACGTCGATGTCATGGTCGGGATTGGCGGCGACATCGAGACGCTCAGAGGGGCGTTTGTCGTGGGTGCCGAAGGTGCGCGCAGCAATATCCGCAAGCGCTCCGGTCTTGGCTACCTGGGATTCACTTACGACGAGAAATTCCTCGTCGTAAGCACACCGTTCCCGTTCGAAGACGTCTTCGACGATTTTGCATGGGTCAACTACGTCGCCGACCCCGAAGAATGGTGTGTCGTGTTGCGAACCGACAAGGTCTGGCGCGTGCTGTTCCCGACAACGCCGGAAAACGAAGACGACGAAGCGCTGCTGTTGTCGGATGCGTTCATCCAGGAACGTCTCCACCACCTGTACGACAAGGATGGTGACTACGAAATCCGTCACCGTAGCCTGTACCCGGTCAACCAGCGCGTGGCCGAAATGTACTACTCCGGGCGCATGGCGCTCGTCGGCGACGCCTGCCATATCAACAATCCGCTCGGCGGCATGGGCATGAACGGCGGCTTGCACGATGCAATCAGCCTCGGCGAGAAATTCGATCGAATCTACAACCACGGCGCCGATCACGTGGGCGAATTCGCGCGCTACGACCGGCAAAGAAAGGACATTGCCGTACGTTTTGTTCAGAAGCACACAATTCAGAACAAAAAACTGATGGAATCGACAGATCCGGACGTGCAGCGGAAACGCCAGCAGCAGCTGATGGATACCGCCGCCGATCCGAGAGCCGCCCGCGACTTCCTGCTCGAACGCGCCATGATCAACTGCGTTCGTGAGAGCCAGGCCGCCGCGTGAGGTAAGGAGGGGGAAGACCATGACGACGCTCGGCACCATTGATCTTTCGCGAACTCGCGATCGCGAGCAGAGAACCGATGGACACCTCGACAACTACATCGGCCACCGCGCCAAGATCGGCGTTGTCGTGCCTTCGACCAACACGTCCGTCGAGTACGACTGCCAGCGAATCCTGCCACGCGGCGTAAGCTGGCACACGACGCGTTTCTACATCGAACACACCGACCTGTCCGACGACGACAACTTCCTGCATTTTCTCGAGCTGCTGCGGCAGACGATTGGTGGCTCGATAAAAAGCCTTATGACCTGCAAGCCCGACCACGTGATGATGGGCATGTCGGCGGAAACTTTCTGGGGCGGCATCGAAGGCAATGACGGTTTCGTCGATCGTATTCATGAGATGGTCGGCCTCGATACGGGGCTGACGACTGGCGCCAACGCGGTGATTGCGGCGCTGGAAGCCCTCGACGTCGTCGGCAATACCGGCAAGAAACTCAGCATCATTACGCCGTACCAGCCTATTGGCGACAAGAACGTGCGACTCTTCTTCGAAGACTCGGGCTACGAGATCAAGAGCCTTGTCGGCCTGCGTTGCGAGAACACGACGGATGCGATTGCGCTGGTGCCGGAACACGAGGTCATGGACATCGTTCGACAGATAGACGGCGACGACGTTGACGCGATAGTCCAGGTCGGCACGAATCTGTCCACGAGCGGCATTTTCCCGACGATCGAGAAGTGGCTCGGAAAACCGGCTTTACCCATCAACGTCGCCACTTGCTGGCATGCGCTTCGCAGCTGCGGCATCGACGACCGGTACGACAACCGTGGTCGCTTGTTTGAGGAACACTGAGTTTAGCGATAAGTTTGTTTCGTGGCGTGACACGCCACACCAAAGGGGAGAGTAAGCAATGAAACTGAAAGCTGGAATTCTAGCGGCACTGGCTGCGGCGGCGAGTGGAGCGCTGCCGGTCTCGGTCAGTCATGCGCAAAGTGCGGGTGACGACTCGCTCGCGCTCGAAGAAATCGTCGTCAGCGCCCGAAAACGCGACGAGTCGCTGCAAAGCGTGCCCATCGCGGTATCGGTGTTTTCGAACGCCCGTCTCGAGCAGCTCGCGATCGAGAGTATCGAAAACCTCGCTCGCTTTACGCCATCGCTGTTCTTCGACGAGGGCGTGCTGCCGATAGACACGCGTCCGGTCATCCGTGGTGCCAGCTCCCTGCGCGGCAGGCCGAACGTCGGCGTGCTCGTGGACTTCGTCGACGTATCGAGCGAATCGCTGACCGTTGCCGGCGGCGGCATCACGACCAACCTGCGCTTGCTCGACCTGGAGCGTGTAGAGGTGGTCAAAGGCCCGCAGAGCGCGCTCTACGGTCGCAGCGCGTTTACCGGGGCAATCAACTACGTCACCCGCAGACCAGACGAGGAATTCACCGGCGACATTCGCCTGAGTTACGACGACCAGTCGACCTCGGAGCTGCGTCTGACCGCAGGCGGACCGCTCATTGAGGACAAACTCGGCGCCCGTATCGTTTTTTCCAAGTACGACAGTGATGGCTACTACACGAATCCGAACACCGGCGGCGAACTCGGCGCTACCGACTCGGTTGGCGGCGCGCTCGGACTCGAATGGAATATGAGCGATCGCACTTCGGCCTACTTTCGCGTCGAGCACAGCAATGACGAACATACGCCTCGAGCAGAAGTGCATGTGAGCTCGATGTCACCGGTATCCGACCCGTCCAACTTCATTGGCACCGGCACGGTCACGGAAGATGCCGTGATGTTCCCGCATACGGGCTTCGGTACAACCGTCTGTAATACGATCGACAGGCTCCAGCCTTACTACGACTCGATCGGCATTCCGGGATCGCCGCCCTGTCGACCGCTACTGGTCGGGGAACTGTCAGCCGATGAGTCGATGCTCGACCTGTCACCGGATCCGCGCACCGGCCGTGACTTCCTTGGCTCCGATATCGACACGACCCGGTATCACCTCGACATCAATGTCGAGTTCGACAACGCGGACTTCACATACATCCTCGGCTACCTCGACAACCAGGCGCTTGTCCAGCAGGACTTCGACAAGAACAATCGCATGATCTTCTCGTCGTTCTCGCCGTTCCCGCCGCCGGGCATGGCGACCTCGCAGTACGGCCTCTCGGCAATGTCGGAGCAGCACCTCGACACGAAGCAGGTGAACCACGAGTTCCGACTCAGCGGCGACAGCGAGAAGATCACCTGGCTGCTGAGCCTGCTGCACTGGGAAGAGGACATGCAGTTGCAGTTCGACGACGAGTGGTGGCTGCGGGAAGGCGGCAACGCCGGCGCCGTACTCGGTGTATTGAACTCGACGGTCTTCAGCTACCTGTCGCAACCGGTGGGCCCGTTCCCCGATTTCTGCGCGCTGATGTACCCCGGTAACCCGGCATGCGTTCCCGCAGTAACGAGCCTGCAGGACAGCCTCGGCGACACGCCCGCGATCCCGATCAACCGCAAGACCAAGCACACGTCTCTTGCCGCTCTTGCGACAGTCAACCTGACCGAGAGCGTGTCAGTGACGCTCGAGGGACGTCTGCTCACCGAGACGATAGACTACAGCGGCGAAGCAACGGACATTTCGTTCTCGGGACAGTTCGGCAATGACCCGTGGTGGGGAAGCATGTTCCGCACGGGGGAGATGACCTCCAATACCGTGGAAGAAGACACGTTCGTACCCAAGGTCACGGTCGACTGGGCTGCCGCCGACAACCTGCTGCTGTACGGCTACTACTCGCAGGCGTTCAAACCCGGTGGCATTGCAACGACGGATGTCAACGGCGACGTTCGCGACGGCGAGTACAAATCGGAGCAACTCGAGGCGTTTGAGCTCGGCTTCAAGTCGGACTTCCGCAATGGCTCCATACGCTGGAATAGCGCGGTTTTCTACTATGACTACTTCGACCAGCAGGTGCCGTTCCAGTTTATCAGCCCGGTGACGAACCAGTTCCAGACGTCGGTCGTCAATGCCGGTGAAACGGAGATTACCGGCTTCGAGACAGATATCGTGTGGAACTCGGCGTTCGTCGACGGTCTCAGCGTCAACCTCAGCTACACGTTCACGGATGCCGAATTCACGAGCTTCAACCTGAACGAGATCTTGTCACCTGCAGGGGGATCGGTCAGCACATTCAACCGCGCCAAAGCCGGGAACGAGGACGGTGATTTTTCGGGCAACGTGCCACCATTGACGCCTGAGAACGCCGCAACGGCATCGATACGCTATGACGCGAACTTCGATGACGGCATGGCGGGCTTCATAGAGCTTTTCGGCAAGTACCAGGACGAGCGTTTCGTCAGCGAAGGCAATCGCGCATGGCTGCCCGCTTACACGCTGGTCGATCTGTACGCCGGACTGCAGAAAGATCGCTGGGCGTTTACGCTGTTCGTGCAGAACCTGGGCGACGACGACAAGATCAAGTCGGGACTTGGCAACGTGGACTTCACGCTGCTGCCTGACGGCCGCAGCTTGCCGCAGGCTTTCCAGCTTTACCTGCCGCAGCCTCGCACGATCGGCGCGCGCCTGCAGGTCAACTTCGGAGAGTAGCCGCAAAAAAGCAGCCGGGTTCGTGGACGCCTCCCCGCCACGGATCCGGCTTTTTTACTTGATACACGACGATTCTCGCTATGGACAACTACCAGATCGCCCAACGCGCCCGTATCGGTGTGCTCGTGCCATCGACCAACACCGGCGTCGAATACGATCTTCAGAAATTCCGGGTAGATGGCGTCACCTGGCACCCGTCTCGATTCTGGATTCAGATCGCGAATTGGGCCGACGAGTCAGAGCGTTCGGGCGACGATTTCAACACCGTGTTCGAACGGTTCCTGGATGCCTTGCGCGACGAGTTGCCGCTCTCCATCCGCAACGTGCTGAGCGCCGAGATCACGCACCTGATGCTCGGCATGTCGGCGGAGACGTTCTGGGGCGGGCTCGATGGCAATCGCGACTTCGAACAGCGCATCCAGGACCAGATCGGCGACCTCGGGCTGACGACCGGCGCCGGCGCAGCGCGTGATGCATTGAATTGTTTCGGCGCCAGATCTATTGCGGTAATTACGCCCTATCCGCCGATCGGCGATGACAACGTCGTACGTTTCTTCAACGACATCGGCTTTGACGTCAAAGCGATCAAGGGCATGGCGAGACCGTCGGCGACGGCCATTGCCGAGACGACGATCCCGATGGTTCTCGACGCCATACGCGAGGTCGATGGCGACGGCGTCGACGCCATCATCCAGTGCGGCACCAACCTTTCCACGGTGGATGTGTTTCCCACGCTGGAGCACTGGCTTCAGAAGCCCCTGATTCCGATCAACATTGCGTGCGTCTGGCACGCGCTCCGCGCCTGCGGCATCAAGGACCGTTTCACCGGCAAAGGCCGTCTTTTAGAGGAGTTCTAGTAGGAGCGGTTGTAAAACCGCGATCCGGGCTCGACTGCGATCGCAGTTTCGCTGCGCTCAACAGCTCCTACAGATTAGTCGCGGGCCATGCGACCTCGATCAACACCTCGTTGCGGCGCGCAAACCAGGGCGTGAACGGGCTGTTGTACCTCGCCAGCATTGGCTCGCCGGTGATGTCTATACCGTCCGCGGCAAGGGCTTTCTTCAGTTTGTCGGTGTTCTTCGCGTAGTTTCGCTCGCTCCACAGACCGGAGTAACGATGTACCGCGACGATCTGTGGCGGCTTTTGCACGAGCCGTATACGCGGATCGTTCGGCGCGGGAAGTGTGTCCATTGAGTACTTGCTTTCCATGACGAACGCGTACGTATAGCCACCATCCGGCAGGTCCTCGGTGGATACGGGTGCTGTCATATTCATTTTTTCCCGTTCGGCATTCTTGCCGAAGATGTAGCCTGCAAGAATGCTGAACGCCCGGTTGCCGGCTTCTCTCGCACTGGCGTCGATGTCGACCTCGGCGACAATGTAGGTATCGTACTGCCGGATTTCGTAGGCGCCGGCGCTCTTCAGGACTTCGTAGTTCGGTTCTTCGATGGCCATGACGGGACCTGCAGCGAACAGTACCAGCATGATAAGCAGTTGTGCGTATCTCATGGAAAGTCTCCTTGCGGCGATCAGTAGTCGATGGACTTGCCGTCCCAGGCATAGAAGCCCCCGCTCACCGATGAGTCGAGACCGTCGATCACCGATAGCAGATGGGTAACCGATTTCTCCGGCGAGAAGAGCTTTCCCTCGGGCACCCGCTTCTGGAACGGGGCGGAGAGGCGGGTCGCCACGGTGCCCGGGTGAAGGGCGACGATGACCGACTCCGGGTGGGTGCGTGCGTGTTCGATGGAGAAGGTCCGCAGCAGCATGTTGAGGGCCGCTTTCGAGGCGCGATAAGACGCCCAGCCGCCGAGGCGATTGTCGGATATGCTGCCGACCCGGGCAGACAACGCCGCAAACACGGATTTGCCTTTGCGGCGCATGCGCGGCAGGTAGTGTTTGGCAACGACCGCAGGGCCGATCGTGTTGATTGCCATGACATCGGCCATGTTGCTGGGGTCGATATCGGCGAGCCGCTTCTCGGGTCGAAGGCGTGCGCCGTTGTGCAGTATCCCGGTCGCTACGATGACGAGATCGAGCGGGCGGTCCTGCTCCGGGATAGCCTCGAACGCGTTTGTAATACTCGACTCGTGGCGAACGTCGAATTCGAGCTCCTCGACTTTGGCTTCGCCGGACAGGATCGGGGTGCGCGATACTGCTTCCACGCGCCTGACGCCTGCATCGGAGGCCAGCAGCCGGACGAACGTCGAGCCGATGCCACCGGAGGCGCCGACCACGGCGACGTTGGCGCCAGACTCGAGCGATGGGAGTAGTTGCGACATGGTGAAAAAGCGGCACGTCCCTGTGCCGCCGCAACGCCGGTGCTAGTTGGGGAGGATGACGTTGTCGATGACGTGGATGATGCCGTTGCTGGCACCGATGTCTGCCTTGACGACCGTTGCGTCGTCGATCCTGACGCTGCCGTCAACGACGGCGATCGAGATGTCGGAGCCCTGCACCGTCGTCGCTTCGCTGATCTTTACGACCTGCGACGAGGCAACCTTGCCGGGTACGACGTGATAGGTCAGGACGCTGACCAGCTGATCACGATTCTCGGGCTTCAGCAGCTCCTCGACGGTGCCTTCCGGCAGCTTCGCGAAAGCCTCATCGGTCGGCGCGAACACGGTGAACGGGCCTTCGCCCTTGAGCGTGTCGACGAGATCGGCAGCTTTCAGGGCCGCGGCAAGCGTCGTGAACTGTCCTGCGGCGACGGCGGTGTCGACGATGTCGGCTTTCGGTGCTTTCTTGGCGCCGCCATATGAACCGTAATCGCCGGCGTGGGCCTGCGTTGCGATAATCATGAACTGCGCGATGACGAGCAGCTTTGCGGCATTGAGTATGCGGTTGATCATTACCTTCTCCTGGGATTGTTGGGGGTTCTAAACTTCGAACGCAAGGTAGCAACCGCACCGCGCGGAGGGGTCTCAGATCTGTATGGAATCGTTTCAGATCGTTACAGGTACGATAGTCCCTGTTTGTCGAAAGCGATGAGCGGCCGGCCAAGCAGGGTTTCGCCGTGTTTCGGGGACACCACGTTACCTTCGGCCAGCATGGTCAGCTGGTCTCGTGTCGCCGGAAAGAACGGCAGCCAGTCGAACAGTGTTGCACCAACTTTCATTATGCCAATCGGCATCGTGACCATGGACTTGCGCCGGCCGCGAGCATCCGCAATGCGACTGACCATCTCTCCCCAGGACAACGCCTCGGGGCCGCCCAGTTCGAACGTTTTGCCGATGGTCTCCGGGTCTGCGAGCGCCGCAACGAAACACGCGGCAACGTCTTTGACGCTCACCGGCGACATCATCACATCTTCGCCGCCCGCAACGAACCGCACCGCCGGAAACGGCGGCTTGACCATTTGCTGGTAGAGCTGCGTCGCAAACTCCATGCGGCCCCTCGGGTCTCCGAAAATCACCGACGGGCGGAAAACCGTCGCGTCGAGACCCGACTGCCAGGCATGATCTTCGGCAGCGAGCTTGGTCTCCTGGTAGGGCGTGCCGGGGCGGCGCACGCCCGCGGCACTCATGAGCAGGAGCCTCGGGACTCCAGCTGCTTTCATCGCGTCGATCACGGCGACTGCCGCATCCCGCTGCAGTGCCTCGAAGGTGATGCCTTGCGAGGGAAACGCGCGCAGGATACCGATGTTGAAAATGACGGCATCGGCGGCCTCGAGGACGCTTGAGACCGCATCTTTGTCGCTCACGTCTCCCGACACGATGCGACACTCCGCGGCCCGCACGACCTTGCCTTCGCTGCCCTTCCGGACCAGCAAAACAGGTTCGTGGCCGGCATCGAGCAGCGCCTCGACGAGGTAGCTGCCAACAAACCCGGTTCCGCCTATGATTGCGACTTTCATGGATACGTTTCCTTAGTGCACGCGTAACACGCACTTGCAACCGTGCGCGCCGTGTTTTACCGAATTATCGTCTATGCGCTGGCGATTGCGACGGCCGCTTACATTTTGTTTCCAAATCCAGCGTGCCGAACAGCCAGCCATATAACCCAAGAGAATATCGGTATAACCAATGCCGATTGTCCACGCCAGGCCGCGCATTAGACTCGGGCCCCTATGACCGCACTGCCCAAAAGACAGTGGCCGTCCGATCTGCAGGAGCCGGCCAACGACGAGATTCGCGACGACAACGCCCGCGTCTACGATCGCATAACCGACCTGCTGCCAGGCCCGGACAATCCGACGCCCATCGTACGCGTGAGCCCGCGCTTCAACCCGAATCCCGCATTCGAACTGCTGCTGAAGCTGGAGGGATTTAATCCGTTCGGCTCGATCAAGGACAGGACGGCGAGCTTCATGCTGAACGGGCTCGACCTTACCGATGACCAATCGGTCGTCGAGCCGTCCGCCGGCAATACGGGGATAGCCCTTGCGGCACTCGCGAACGCCCGCGGAACGCCGATCGAGATCGCGGTGCCGGACGGCACGCCCGAGGAAAAGAAAGCGCTGCTGCGATTCCTGGGCGCCGAACTCATCGAAGTAGAAGACGAACTCTGTCCACTGTACCCCTCCGAAGGTGCCCGCGGCGTCGTCAAAAGCATGGTCGAGAGCGTTGCTTACGACGGCAAGTACGTCAGCCCCAACCAGTACGAGAGCGAGCTCAACGTCGAAGCGCATTACCGCACGACCGGGCCGGAGATCTGGAAACAGACGAATGGCGAAGTGACACACTTCTTTGCCGGTATTGGCACAGGAGGCACGATCACGGGCGTCGGCCGTTACCTCAAAGAGCAGAATCGCCACGTAAGGATTGTCGCCGTCGAACCGTCGGCACGTCATCACGACCTGTCCGGTCTGAAGCGCGTTACCGGGCTGCCTGACGAGCACTTCCCGAAGATCATCGATCGCGAGTTGATCGACGACTACGTTTCCGTGAGCGACGACGACGCTTACAAAGCCGGCATAGAGATTGCGCGACGTGAAGGCATCATGGTTGGCCCGACCACGGGCGCGTTGCTGCAGGCAGCGATAGAGACCGGGGCCGGTAGCAGCGGCAAGGCGGTGCTCATCTCGGGTGACAGCGCGACGAAGTACGTCAGCGCGTACGCGCGGTATCTCTGATCCTTGCCCATATCGCGGTCTCACGACCGCTCCTACAGCAGCGTGCCCTGTAGGAGCGATCGTAAGATCGCGATTGATCGTGATTTCGCTGCGCTCAACCGCTCCTACAGCTCGCAGCGAAACTGCGATATAGTTCAACGCTCCCAAGAATAACCAGTTTTCAATAGCTTACGTGCCGGCGGGGACTCGGCACGCAGGGGGCTGACCGTCAGATGAAGAACCGTACGCCACTCTTTTTTATCGCTGCGGCATTGCTGGCAGCGTCCTGCGGATCCGACACCTCCGAGCCTGCAACCGAAGCTTCTTCGACGCCCGACGCGGTGTCCGACGAGCGCCTGCGGGCCGCCGCCGACGAGCCGGGAAACTGGCTGACGCATGGCCGCACCTATGACGAGCAGCGTTTCAGCACGTTGACCGACATCAATACCGGCAACGTCGGTGAGCTCGGGCTGGCCTGGTATTTCGACGTGCCGACCGAACGCGGCATGGAAGCGACCCCGATCGTCGTCGACGGCCGCATGTACGTAACCGGTTCCTGGAGCATCGTCTACGCGCTCGATGCGGCAACCGGTGAAGAACTCTGGCGCTACGACCCCGAAGTCCCGAAGCAGTGGGCGGCATACGCGTGTTGCGACGCGGTAAACCGCGGCGCCGCCGTCTGGGGCGACAGCGTGTTCGTTGCCACGCTCGACGGTTACCTCGTGTCGATCGACGCAGAAACCGGCAAGGAAAACTGGCGGGCTGACACGATCGACCGCAAGCCGCCGTACACGATTACCGGCGCACCCCGGGTCATCAACGGACTCGTCATTATCGGCAACGGCGGCGCGGAATTCGGCGTGCGCGGCTTCATCAGCGCCTATGACGCCAAAACCGGCGATATGCGCTGGCGCTTTTACACGGTGCCGGGCAACCCGGCCGACGGTTTCGAAAACGAAGCTATGGAGATGGCTGCCGGGACCTGGACCGGCGAGTGGTGGAATTACGGTGGCGGCGGCACGGCCTGGGATTCCATGGCCTACGATCCCGAGCTGAACCTGCTGTACGTCGGTGTGGGCAACGGCTCTCCGTGGAATCGTGAGATTCGCAGCCCAGATGGCGGCGACAACCTGTTCCTGTCGTCCATCGTCGCGCTGCGCCCGGATACCGGCGAGTACGTCTGGCACTACCAGACCACGCCGGGCGACACCTGGGACTATACGGCGACGCAGCACATGATCCTTGCCGACCTCGAGATCAAGGGCGAGCAGCGCAAGGTGTTGATGCAGGCGCCGAAAAACGGCTTCTTCTACGTACTCGATCGCACGGACGGCAGCGTCATCAGCGCCGAGGCGTACGTGAACGTCAACTGGGCCAGCGGCATCGATCTCGAGTCGGGACGTCCCAACGAGACCCCCGGCGCACGCTACGAGAACGAGCCGTTCTTTATACAGCCGTCACCGCTCGGCGGGCATAACTGGCATCCGATGTCCTACAACCCGTCGACGGGGCTCGTGTACCTGCCGACCCAGGACGCGCCGTTCGTGCACATGCAGGATGAGGGCTTCGAGTTCACCGAGAATTTCTGGAACACGGGCACGAACGTTGTCGCCGCAGCTGCGCCGGACGACCCGGCGGCGCTCGAACAACTTTACAGCATGATCGCCGGACAGCTTATCGCCTGGGATCCTATAGCCCAGGAAGAAGTCTGGCGCTTCAAACATGCGGGACCCTGGAACGGCGGTGTGCTCGCGACGGCCGGCGACCTCGTTTTCCAGGGTAGCCTGATCGGCGAATTCGCGGCATACGATGCGAAAAGCGGTGACCGCCTGTGGGTATTCCCGGCGCAGACGGGCGTCGCTGCCGCACCGTCGACTTACGCCGTGGACGGCAAGCAGTACGTCGCGGTCGCAGCGGGTTGGGGTTCGGTATTCGTATTGCTGGGTGGCGAGCCGGTCGAGTCCTTGCGCATGCCGGCTAACAAGAGCCGTATCCTCGCATTCACGCGCGGCGGAACGGCGAGCCTGCCGCAAGCGGAGCCCGTCGTCGCTCGCGAGGTTCCCGAGCCCCCCACGCGCTCCGAAGATGCAGCCCTCGTGGAGGCGGGCAAAGCCTTGTACTACGGCCGCTGTAACGTATGTCATGGCGAAGCCGCGGTCAGCGGAGGTTCGATTCCCGATCTGCGTTACGCGTCGGCAGAAACGCACCAGATGTGGGACGGCATCGTCCTGGGCGGCGCCCGGCTGAACAAAGGCATGCCCGCGTTCGGCCTGGCGCTGACCAAGCAGGATACAGACGCGATTCACGCCTACGTCATTGATCGAGCCTGGCGCCTGTACGAGCGGCAGCGAGCGAACTAGCCTCGACGCGATCGAAATACCGGCACAGCATTGCGAGCATCATGCCCGCGATGAGGTGCCATACGCCCCAGAGTACGGCGATCGAAGCGGCGCCACCCTGCCCCTTCAGCTGTCCGAGCAGGATTACGATGGCAAGCCCGGAGTTCTGGATACCGACCTCGAAACTCAGGGCCCGACGCGCCGTTTTCTCCGCGCGAAGTGCAAGGGCGACGCCGAAGCCCAGCACGAACGCCGCGGCATTGTGGACGACGGCAATGCCGCCAATCAGCGGCAGCGCCGGCCATAGCACCTCGTAGAAATTCACGATGCCGTAAACAACGACGCCACCGAGCGCGATTATCCCCGCCGGTGTCGTCCAGCGGCGAACCCATTTCGCGAACTCGGGCGCGCGTACCGCGACCGCCATGCCGGCAATGAGCGGAATGGCGAGCAGCACCATCGTCTGCGTCAGGAAAATGGTCGGGCTGACGTCGACCGAGCGCAGCAGTTCACGTGTCGGCCGGTATGCGTGCGTCCAGAACAGAATCGACGTCGGTGTGGCAATCGCCGCCAGCAAGCTCGATGTCGTCGTCAGCGACACGGAGTAAGCGACATTGCCGCGCGCGAGATACGTCAGCATGTTCGAGCTTGCGCCGCCGGGGCAGCATGCGACGACGAGCATACCCAACGCGATCGAAGCCGGCGGTTGCAGCAACTGGATAAGGCCGAAGGTGAGCAGCGGCAGGCCGACGACCTGCGCGATGACGCCGACGACGAACAGCGAAGGTCGCTCGCGTAGCAGGCGGAAATCGCGCACGGACAACCCGAGCGCAATGCTGAACATCATGAGAATCAGGGCAACGGCGAGCCCGGCCTGGCCGACCGGGTCAAGGACGATTTTGAGTTCGTCGAGCCTTGCTATGTCCATGGACAACGAAGTCTTCCTGTCGGCGCAATGCGTTGTGACGCAATTCTATGTCCTAACGCCAACGACCGCGAATATTGACCGCGTACGAGTCGCTATTGCACCGGAAAAGGGGCAGAATTGCGTGCCCATGCAGGCAGCCCAGACATGACCCGACTCGAATTCGAAAACGCCGTGCACGATGCGATCGACATTCTTCCCGGCTGGGTACATGACGCGCTCGACAACATCATCGTGCAGGTGCACGACGAGGCGGACGAAGACCTCGACCCCGAGGGCGAAGACCTGCTGGGGCTTTATGTCGGTACGCCGCTGCCGGATCGCGGAACCGAATATGCGGGCGAGCTGCCCGACGTCATCTACATGTTCTATCGCCCGCACGTGGCGCTCGATCTCGAAGGCGACGATCTGCGAGAAGAAATCGCGAAGACGCTCATTCATGAGGTAGCGCACTATTTCGGCATCGAGGAAGAACGCCTGCACGAGCTCGGCTACGGCTAGAGTCGGTTCACGGTTGTAGGAGCGGTCGTGAGACCGCGACCGGTTCCTCCCCGTGCAAGTCCATGTCCGATTTCGGCGAGTATCGACCCGACCCAGCGGTTATCCTGTCGCGCATGCGTGCCAACGGTATCAAGCTGCGGATGGGTCTCGTCGAATGGACAATGCTCATTGCGTTGTCAATGCTCTGGGGCGGTTCCTACTTCTTCGTCGAGATCGCCCTCGCTGAGTGGTCGCCGCTGATGATCGTCGGAGTGCGCGTCTCGGTTGCGACGGTCGTCATCTGGGCCATCGTATTTGCCGCCGGCTGGTCAATTCCCTGGTCCTGGTCCGCCTGGAAAGCGTTCTTCGTAATGGGGTTGCTCAACAACGTCCTGCCGTTTCTGCTGATCGTCTGGGGGCAGAAGGAGGTCGCATCAGGGCTCGCCGCGATTCTCAATGCAGCTGCGCCGATATTCACGGTGATCGTTGCAGGCATATTCCTGCAGGATGAGCGGATGACCGCCGCAAAGTTGTCGGGCGCCATTCTCGGACTCGTTGGCGTGGCCGTATTGATCGGCCCGAGCGCAATTGCCGGACTGGACGCCAGCCTCGTGGCTCAGCTTGCGATCCTCGGCGCCGCATTGTCGTATGCGTTTGCTGGCGTGTACGTACGACGCTTTCTCACGTTCGACGTCAATCCGATCGTCGTAGCGGCGGGACAGTTGCTGATGTCGTCACTGATCATGCTGGTGCTGGTCCTGGCGTTCGAAGCGCCCTCCCAGCTGCTCGCTTCCAGCGTGACGGTATGGGCCGCCGTCGGTGGCATGGCGATTTTCTCCACCGCGCTCGCATACATACTCTATTTCCGACTCATCGCAACGGCAGGCGCGACCAATGCTGTGCTGGTCACGCTCCTGATTCCGGTAACGGCAATACTCCTGGGCTCGATATTCCTCGGCGAGCGACTGCACACGCTTCACTTCGTGGGAATGGCCGTGATCGGCATCGGTCTGTTGGTCATCGACGGTCGAATCTTCTCGCGACGCTGACCACGAAAAGCACCCTTCTAGTCCGGTTCTTCGAGCAGCACGAATCTCTTTCCGTTCTTGTA
>JAAUXY010000039.1_pt1 | contig 31702 bp, 20 predicted proteins | sample 7278121 | NCBI WGS metagenome assembly JAAUXY01 (sample SAMN14350117, study PRJNA611818) | marine sediment metagenome | isolation source: surface marine sediment (1.8m) | place: French Polynesia: Moorea | collected 2018-08
CGATTTTGATTTTCACTGGCAAATCATATCAGGATGCGGGGCGCTTGTAAAGAAAAAACACAACTTAAGGTATAATTTTAGTGGTTTGGGTACAAGATGTGGTAGGTTATGATATCAGATGCTTTTGGTCTTAAACAATTTTGATCTCATATTAAAACGATCGGTATACTAAAATTTAAATAATTACGAATTAGCGAATTCAAAAAATGAGGGATTTAGGAATTGATGGTATTCATTTAAATTTAATTCCTGAATTCCCAAATTCCTAAATTCGCATTAAAGGATTTGACTTAAAAACAACTTGGTGCGCTCGTGGGTGGGGTTCCTAAAAAAGTGTTCGGGGGTCCCCACTTCGACAATGGCGCCTTCGTCCATAAAGATCACGCTATCGGCCACTTCGCGGGCAAATCCCATTTCATGGGACACACACACCATGGTCATGCCCTCTTTGGCCAGAGTTTTCATCACATCCAGCACTTCGCCGATCATCTCCGGATCCAGGGCTGAGGTCGGCTCATCAAACAGCATGACCTTGGGGTCCATGGCCAGGGCGCGTGCAATGGCGACCCGCTGCTGCTGACCGCCGGACAAATTATCCGGAAAGGCGTTGGATTTATCATGAATACCGACCTTTTTGAGCAGAAAATCGGATTTTTCCCTGGCGTCTGCCGTCGAGCGTTTACGAACCACCTTTTGGGCCAGCGTAATATTGTCAAACACCGATTTGTGCGGGAAGAGATTAAAGGACTGAAAAACCATGCCCACTTCGGCCCGCAGCTTGTTGATGTTCGTTTTAGGATGCAGCACGTCAACGCCGTCGATAAAAATGTGGCCGGAGTCGGCCTTCTCCAGGCGATTGAGGCACCTGAGCAGCGTGCTCTTGCCGGACCCAGACGGTCCGCAGACCACGACGACTTCCCCGGCCTCGATTTTGGTCGAAACATCCACCAGGGCTTTGACCTCGTGGGGCACATGAAAGGTTTTATTGACATTTTGGACTTCAATCACGAGATGGCCATCCTTCTTTCAAGATGTTGAACGAGCATGGATAAGGTAAACGTTAAGACTAGATACAGCACAGCGCATACCATGAAAATTTCAAATGGCTGCAGACTAGCAGTGACCGCCTCGCGGGTTGCCTTGGTCAATTCGCGGATTGCAATAATGCCCAGCAGAGAGGAATCTTTAATGAGGCTGATGAACTGGCCTGCCAGGGGGGGTAAAATTCTGCGTAGCGCTTGGGGCATGATGATATAGCGCATGGCTTGGGCGTAACTCATGCCCAAAGAGCGCGCTGCTTCCATCTGGCCGCGATGAATGGACTGGATGCCGGCCCGCACGATCTCGGTGACATAAGCGCCCGCAAAACAGGCCAAAGATGCCACGCCATACCACCAGGCCGGAATCCGTCCAATCCCATAGGCGGTCAGCAGCTCATCTATCACCGTGCCAAGAATAAAGTACCAGATCAGGATCTGAACGAGCAGGGGTGAGCCCCGGATGATTTCCACATAGATCGTTGTCGTCCATTTGAGCGCCGGGTTGCCGGAAATACGGGTCAGCCCGCCGATGATACCGATAATGACCCCGAAAATGGTTGCCAGGACACTGATTTTGAGCGTAATCCAGAGGCCCACGATCAGAAGACCGGGCTTCCACCGCGCGTAGGATGCCAGCGTATCGCCGATGGAGGCAAATTCGCCTTCTTCGACGCGGACACTATCAGTCGGGACTTCAACCGAAAACTGCTCCCCCACGCCTTTGACCGTAATGGTGGCCGTGTCACCTTCTTTGGTGACGGAGGTCACATCACCGTCGATCTCTGATGGTATGTTGACTGCATCTTCGTAAGCAAAGTAAATCGGCACGCGGTGCCAGCGCCAAACGTATTCGATTTTCTGCGTAGCATAGTAAAACACGCCGACAACGATCAGGACAAACACACAGAAGACGCCCACCCAGATATAATAAGATTGCGGCCGTACAGCTATTGGCTGATTATTTGATGGTTTCATGGTATGTATAACCGGATTGAAGGGTTTTTGATGAAAACTGGCCGGACTTAAACCGACGATATCCTAAACGGTCAATTCTGATATGCCAATATGCAAAAGGCCGGCCAGCTCCCTTTGGCGGGAACGGCCGGCCTTTTTAATCATTCAGCAATCAAAACGTATCGATTCCGAAGGATTATTCCAGCTCTTTTTTCCAGTCGGACCCGATAATCCACTTCTGATATAGCCTGTCATAGAAGCCGTCACCCTTGGTCTGGCGTAAGAAGTTATTCAGCCAGTTGAGAAAATCCGGGTCCCCTTTGTTAATGGCCCAGGCCAGCGGCTCATAGGTAAAGGGCTCATCCAAAAAGACCGTTTTACCCGCACCCTGGCTGCCATACAGAAACCCGCAGTAGGGCAAATCATACACCAGCGCATCGGCTTTGCCGTTGATCACTTCAAGACCGGCTTCGGCTTCGGATTGGAATGATTTGTAGGTGGCTTTGGGCATGTATTTCTTGATGGCCTGCTCGCCGGTGGTTCCCAGGCGAGAGGTCAGGATGTACTTGGGATCGTTAAGGTCTTTGTATGATTTGACTTTGCCGGCATGTTTTTTATTCAACAGAATGGTCTGGCCGACAACGATATACGGCTCGGCAAAATTAATTTTCAGATTTCTTTCTTGGGTGATGGTCATGCCGCCCATGATAATATCGAACTTGTCGGTCATCAGGGCCGGGATAATGCCGTCCCATTCGGTGTTGACCGGCACGAATTTGACGCCCATTTCTTTGGCCATGCGTCGGGCAAAATCCATATCAAACCCGATAAAATTTCCCTTCTTATCGGTCATTTCAAACGGAACGTAACCGGATTCAAAGCCGACGCGAAGCTCACCTCTTTTGAGGATTTTTTCAATCGTGGATTTTTTGGCCAGTTCGATATCTGCGCTGAAAACCGAAGCGCTGAAAATAAAACCAGCGGCAAAAAGGGCCACTACACTGAATATTAATACTTTTTTCATGCCGTACCTCCTTATTGGGTTAATAATTGTCCTTCAGGGCACTGATTCGTTTGGCGAAGCTGCCCTTATCTCTATCTTTAACGATGGTATTTCATTTAGGATTAGGTTTGTGTACATCGGGATGTTGTTGCTATAAACGATGCTTACTTATCACAATCATTTCAAATGGCAAGTCGTTTTTTATAATTGGGTTCTGTTTATCACAACCATTCAACCATTAAACGGCATTCAAACAGCCCAATACTGAATGAATCTGTTTTGGCGGACCCGTATCCTCGAAAATGCTGCGTTTTTGCAAATAATATTGACACTCTATGATGAGGTTGGGTAAAAACGACGGTGACGATATCAACCATGAATTGAATTCAAACCATCTATTTTTGCGGAGACTTCCATGTTATCAAAAAAGCGGATTGAAATGAATGAGCTCTTAAAACATCCAACAGTCATAAAAGTCACCGACAATGTGAATGCTGAACTGAAGGAAAGACGGCAATATTCACCGCCGGTCTGCAAGGCATTATCCAAGAAGTATTCACGCTTACAGCAAACCAATGCGTATCATTTCACTGTGGATAAAGAGGCGCAAAAGCAGCTACCCGACATTATCGGCAATACGGTTCAGAAAATCCAAGGCCTTGACACTGCCGATGCGGATTTAGCCAAAGCATATCAACGCAAGCGCCACATCGGCATTGTTTTTTCCGGAGGGCCGGCTCCAGGCGGACACAATGTTATTGCCGGTCTTTATGATGCTGTTAAAAAAGCCAACTCCAAATCCAGTGTCTATGGATTTTTGGTCGGCCCCGATGGGATCATCGAAAACGAGGCCCTTGAACTTAACGATGATCTGGTGGATGCGTATCGCAATTTGGGTGGGTTTACCATGATAAAAACCGGTCGGACCAAAATCGATACCCCTGAAAAGATGGTATTGTGTCGCGAGACTTGTAAAAAACTGGATTTAGACGCTTTGGTAATTGTCGGCGGAGATGATTCCAACACCAACGCCGCCTTTTTAGCCCAGGAAATGTTTGCCGACGGGGTTCAAGTGATCGGTGTGCCCAAGACCATTGATGGTGATATCCAAGTCAGAGATGACAACGGCAGCGTCCTTTGTGCCATGTCCTTCGGATTTCACACGGCGGCACGGGCATTTGCCAATTCCATCAGCAATTTATGCACCGATAGTAGTTCCGATGTTAAATACTGGCACATCTGCAAAGTCATGGGCAGAGTGGCCAGCCACCTTGCTCTGGAAGTGGCTTTACAAACCCACGCCAATATGACGCTTATTGGTGAAGATTTGGCTGATTATGTTGATCAACGACGGCTTGAAAAGGCCGACCAGGAAGGCAAGGTCGATTATCATGCCTATGGCATAACCCTGCGGCATCTTTCACGGGTCATTTGTGACGGAATCGTGAGGCGTGCTGCCAATGGCAAAAACTATGGTGTCATCGTCGTACCCGAAGGCGTTTTGGAGTTCATCAACGAGATCCAGGTCTTCATTATAAAACTGAATACCATAATTGCCGAGCACAACCAAACCCGCGACCAGGATTTTCATTCCACTTTTCCACTGTTAGAAGACAAGCTGGAATATTTGCGGCGCCTGGCTCAGCGCTCCAGAGAAGATTCGTCATTTACACTGTGGAATACCCGTGATGATGATCTGTTTAACGACATTCCGGCTTTTTTTCAGGAAGGGCTCTTAATGGAAAGGGACAGCCACGGCAATTTTCCTTTTTCCCAGGTTGAAACTGAGAAAGTCTTGATGGATTTGGTTAAAGATTATCTGAACATTTTGAAGGAAGAAGGCCGATACCGCTTGGGCATTCCTAAAAGCTATTACCGCAAAACATTGAAACGGGCCGAACTGGAACCGGACGCATTCGGTCCGCTGCTCTTTGAAGACTATGAGCAGGCCGATATGTTGCTCAGAAAATCTTCGATTATATCGCTAAAAACATTAAAGCAGTCGCTGGTCGACGGTAAAATGCTCAAGAAAGATCAGGAAATTCCGGCAGCGGTTCAGAAAATTTACCAAAAATCGGTTCCGGCCTGCAAGACCCAGAATCATTTTTACGGCTATGATGGCCGCGGAAATGATCCGACACGATTTGATTGTATTTATACGTATAACCTGGGCAGGACTGTTTTCAGCCTGATTGCCAACGGGGCTACTGGGCAAATGTCCGCCATCCGAAATCTGGAACAGGATTTTACAAAATGGGAACCGATTGGTATTCCGATTGCCCCGCTAATGCATCTTGAAGAGCGTAAAGGCCGTCTGGCGCTTGTACTGGAAAAAAGTATCGTCAATGTTCATTCAGCCGCCTTTCAGGTCGTCAAGGCCTACCGCGAAAAATGGCTGGCAGCGGATTCAGCAGGTGACCATTTCAGGATACCCGGCCCAATTAGGTTTTCGGGAAACAGCGAGGAAGATCGACCCATCACTCTCGAATTAAATGCCCTGGCAGATCAAGATGATTAATCTGAGGCTGTTCTTATCCATTTTTATTGTATATTATTTCAATTTGTTGATTGCGCTTTGGAGTGAGTTTGCGATAAGATATGATAATTATGAATGGTCAGTTAAGCAAACAAATCAGCATCGCCAAGCATATCGTTGACGGATCGATTACAATTGATTCCATCTCTGAATTCCAGAGCATGCTTCAAATTTTCCCCAATGATCCTGCGCTACGCCGTGCATATGCTGACCTTCTGGTGCGCAGGCAATTATTGGCGTCGGCCGCACAGTCTTACCATCAAGCGGCTGAGCAATATGCGGCTGCCGGTCTTCTGCTGCAAGCAATTGTTTGTCGATTCTTAGAATGGCAGATTAAAAAACCGCCTGTCGATGAGACGCGCCATCTCTGGGAAACACTTCAAAAAAGCAAATATCATGAAATACCGACCAATACGTTTTTTGCAAGTTTATCGCATTCAGCGCTCTTAGGGGTTATGAAACAAATCGAGTTGGTTCGGTTGCCGGCTGCAAAGACGATCAACAGTATCGGCAATGCGGAAAACGCGCTCTATTTTATTGTGGCGGGCGGTATAGAGGCCGCAACCGATACCATCTTAAAGGATGATGTTACCGATTCGCCGCAATCAACTATTTACTTATCCGAAAATGATTTTTTCGGATGCGTTTATCCTTTCAACCAAAACCAGTTGTCTTATTGCCGCACGGTGACCACATGTCAGACGGAATTGGTCAGAATTATGCGGGAAAACTTAAGGCAAGTTTGTCAGCGGCACCCCCGAGCCGAGTTGGCCATCATCGATCTGTTTAGAGTACGATCCGAAAAAGAAGATATGGAAGCTTTGCGTTCGGTTCGCAGGGCTGATCGGCATAAACTCCCACTTAAGATGAACCTGAAAATATGGCCGGGAACAGCCGGTCATTACGGCCTCATTCTTGACGGTCTATGCCGAGATATTTCATTGGATGGGATGTGTATTGTACTGGATGCCAAATACGCCAATGTTTCATTCATATACAAATCCATCCAAAATTCAAAAATTGAAATATCCATGCCATCGGAAGCGATGAGTATTAATGTGATGGGCTCAATTGCCTGGAGCAAAGAAGTATACGATGATCAACAAAGAACCGTTGCCTTGGGTATTCGTTTTGAGGAGATGTCGCCCCAAATGAGCGGCTTGCTGATGGTATTTGCGAATTTACTGAAAAGTGGCGAATCATAATTGGCATGGCGGGTGGATGCCAACGGCCGGACTATCATAAAATCGAGCGATTGACTTGAAAAAGGGAACAATGTGCGATTAGGAATAATCTGGATTTTTGATCAGCGGGTTCAGTTGGCTAATCATAATATTCACTTTCCAGTTTCGTTAGTTGCTCTTCATTGATGATTCCCATTTCCACGAGCAAATCGCCGATACCCGCTTCGCGCAAGTAGTCTATTTTCAGGATGTTTGCCGGCTTTTTCTCTTTTACGCTAAAAAAAGTGTAATGCAGGTGAAGAGAGGTTTTCTTTAACAGATGGACATCGCTGCCATGAAAAATAAAATGATGATCCATAATGAAATATCCGATGGCTGCCAGGATAGCAATCAGGATATAATGTTTGATTCGTGCATTCATTTTATGACCTTGTGGTATTGAAAAGCTATCTCAAAAATGCATCTGACATGCAATGGTTGAGCCCGTTACCCGTTGGCCCGTTTGCCGGTTAAAAAAATGAGGCTTTTCCCTTTTTCGGGCTCAACGGGCTAAACTGGCTCATCTGGCCAACCGGAAAGCGTGATCTACTATTCTTGAGACAGCTTCAAGTTAAAAAAGGTTCGTCGTGCTATTGTATGCTTCGAATATCTATAATTCTATCAAACCGAGCCTGATACGTCAATATTTGGCGGCTTTTAGAGATACAACTATATGAAAAAATTAAAAAAACTCATGGGTAATCGCGTCGACATGGCCGATTACATGGTTTTGACGGCGATATTCTTAGGTGCCCTATACTGGGCACTTGAATCCCTTCTCAACGTTTTTTCACCAGAGGAAATTAGTTTCTATCAAGAAATTTTCGGTTCCAATATCAGTTATGTTTGGCCGCGGCTCATCGTATTTTGCCTATTTTTGATCTTTGGCTCGCACGTGCAATTTACCATCAATGAACGCAACAGGGCCTTGGAAGCCTTAAAAGAAAGTGAGGAAAAATATCGCACGATTCTGGAAAGTATCGAAGAGGGCTATTATGAAATCGACTTTGAAGGCTATTTTACTTTTGTAAATGATTCGATGAGTAAAATTTTGGGTGTTCCCAAAATGGATCTGCAGTTTATGAACTTATGGGAATTTATGGATGAAAATAACGCCGAGTTAATTTATGAGACATTTTTGGAATGCCGTCGCAGCGGCAGACCGGTTAAGGCCTTTGATTGTGAATTTAATATCGAAGGTGCCACATTATTCATTGAAGCCTCAGCTGCACTAATGCGCGATGCAAAGGGGATGCCCATCGGATATCGAGGTGTGTTGCGGGACCGGACTGAAAAAAAGAAAATGGAAATGGATTTATTGGAATCCTATCGGAAAGTTCACGAGGCCCGCAGCGCCACTATCCTGGGTCTTGCCAAACTTGCCGAATATCGAGACGAGGGTACCGGCACCCATCTGGAAAGAATTCGAGAGTATGCCAGAATTCTAGCGGTTCAATTGGCTCAGCATCCCAAATTTAGCAACCGGATCGACCAGCAATATATTGATGATATTTATCATTCTTCGATTTTACACGATATTGGAAAAGTCGGCACACCGGATGCGCTTTTGCTTAAACCTGGGGAACTGACTGATGAAGAATTTACGATCATCAAACGGCATACAATTATGGGGGGCAATGCGCTCAAGGCAATCGAATCGCAGATTGAGGGAAAATCCTTTCTGGCGATGGGCAAAGAAATTGCCTACAATCATCACGAGAAATGGGATGGCTCCGGTTACCCGCGCGGACTAAAGGGTGAGGCCATTCCTTTATCTGCGCGCATCATCGCCGTGGCGGATGTGTACGATGCCTTAACGACCAAACGATTCTATAAAGAAGCTTATTCACATGAAAAGGCCAAGGCTATGATCATCCGCCTAAAAGGCAAACACTTCGATCCCGAGATTGTAGCGAGTTTTATTGCCATAGAGGCCGAATTCAACCGTGTGCGCAAAGAAAAGCTCAAAGAGGAATCCGCTTATGGTCAACGGCAGGTGCAGGCGGTCGGCCACTAATTAGAAGATATCTCAAAAATGCATCTAACGCCCAAGGGCTGTGTTAAAAACCGATTCAAAATGCTCGAATACTGGCGTGTATGCTCCACTTTTGAATCGGTTTTCGCCTTGCCCTTGGGCGTGATCTACCATTTTTGAGATACCTTCTATTTCCCATCAAAAAAAGTTATTGCATCTGAAAAAAACCATCCATCAACAAATATCCGTCATCGAAAAAAATTATTCGCACCATAAATCTCAGCGTCGCAGGGTCAAAACGCAGCATGTGATGTTCAGATTTGAAAAGTCAATCCCTTCAACTTAGCCAAATTCAAGACATTATTCGAAAATCCATTCAAGTATCCATCCCAACCTGCCGATATATAAGCCAGATTTCGGGTTGATAGATTGTTCGCTGTAATGGTTTCTGGCAGCCGTTGGAACGCTTCCGTCGGTATCAAATGGCTACGCTCACTCAGTGCTTAGCGGTGCTGTTATCGGTATGGCCTAACTGGCAATCGCAACTCTTTCAGATGGTCAACCCGCAAGCGCTAATAATGTAGAGTCAACAATTAGGGATTATACGGATCAGATGCAAAACGTTGAGGCCAAACAATTAGGTAAATATCAGTTGCTGCAAAAAATTGCCGTGGGCGGTATGGCTGAACTCTATCGTGCGAAAGTCACGCGGGATCACGGTTTTGAAAAACGGGTTGCCATCAAAAAAATCCTGCCGCATCTATCGGATGAGGGCAATCTCGTCAAGGCCTTTATTGATGAAGCCAAGCTTGCGGCTTTGCTTCAGCATGAAAATATCATTCAAATTTATGATTTTGGCAGTATCGATGGCGAATATTTTATCGCCATGGAGTATCTGTTCGGCAAAGATTTGCGCAAACTGATTAATAAAATTAAAAAAGCTGGCAGCCCTCTGGACATGGAAAGTACGCTTTACATTGTTTCGCGCATCTGTGCCGGGCTTGATTACTCCCACAAGCTAAAAGACCTGCAAGGCAAACCACTGAACATCATCCATCGGGATATCAACCCTCAAAATATCTTTCTGACCTATGAAGGGCAGGTCAAAATCATTGATTTCGGCATTGCCAAGGCCGCCAGTCATAATAGCACAACCCACGAGGGTTTGATTAAAGGCAAAGTGGCCTATATGTCACCGGAACAAGCGTTGGGCCACGTTATCGACCACCGCTCAGACATCTTTTCCACCGGCATAATTTTATACGAGCTGCTGGCGGGTCGGCGAATGTTTGAAGGCGAAACCATGCACATTTACAGTCAGGTGCGCGAGGCCCGCTATGAGCCCTTGAACAAGCTACAACCGGACTTACCTGAAAAGCTTTATGCGGTCGTTGAGCGCGCGCTGGCGAAGGAACCCGATGACCGCTACCAGACCTGTGGAGAGATGCTTGCGGATCTGGAGGAGATCATTTTTGAGCTGTCGGTGCGACCGAATAGTCGGCGTTTTGCCAGTTTTGTGAAAGACTTCTTTAAAGAAGAATATGAAGTAGAGGAAACAGCCCTCTGGTCCAACACACAGGCCGATACGGACCAGCAGCGTCTTGCAACCCATGCCTCATCTTTAGATAGTGAAAATACCGGGAGCACCGTTTTTCTGCCGGAAGCTAAAATAGCGCAGCCATTTCAGCGCACCCTCTGGCGGTTCGCGCCGGCTGCGGTGATGGTCATTTTGGGTATTGTATTTAATCTCAGTTTGGCTGAATTGCCGTTTACGCCCTCAGATCGGTCTGTTGCAGCATATTCGATTATACCAACGCCCGCCAAGAAAAACACCAACCCTTATGCAGGTCAAATTAAGGCTGCCCGGCAAGCACTTGAAGCCAAACAGTTTGCCTCGGCCGTGGCAATGTATGAATCGGTCTTAGCAGCGGACGCTTCTGCCATTAGTGGATTTTCAACTGACTTATCGGCTGCTTTAGTCGGAATGGCCGAAGATCTGCTTGCCACAGATCTGCCTGCGGCCAAAAGCGTTGTGTTAAAAGCACTGGAATTCGAGCCCACTAATATAGCCGCTTTGTCAAAACTCGGATACATTTATGTTCGTGAAAAGGACTACCCGCGAGCCATCGAAAATTATCGAAAGGTTGCCGAACTTGAGCCGCTCCTTCCGGATCCATTTTTTAATCTTGGCTATATCTATGCGACCACTGATAATTTTACACAGGCAAAAGAAATGTATGCACGGGTTGTGAATATGGAGCCGGAATTCCTGGATGAAGCATTAACTAATCTTGCCATGGTGCAGGACCAATTGGGCGAACGAAGCCAGTGCATCGAAAATCTCAGGCGGGCAATTGATATCAATCCGGCAAACACATTAGCAGCCGACTTTTTAGAGCAAATAATGCAAGACAAGGAGTAATTCCCATGATCCCATTATCCTACCATAACGTCACCAAGAGCATCATCGGCGGCATGATCATACTGCTGCTGTTTGGCTGTGCCAGTGTCAAAGAAATGAATTTAAACCAAAAATACCAAAATTCAAAAAGCTGGTTTAAAGAGAAGTGGCAATCAATGGAAGCCAAATTTTCATCTTCCGATGATGACGCATCTGCACTTAAACCCTATTCAAAAAATTCGGAATATCTGATTTACCGAACCCAGTGGTCATACGAGACACTCCCCGGCATCGCTGAATGGTTCACGGGCGACTCTGAAAATTGGAAAACATTGGCCGCTGCCAATCCAAAGATTAAACCCAAACATATCCCTGCCTATGAGCAGATCTTGATTCCAGCAAATCTTGTCAAAAAGAAAACGCCACCTACAGAAGCCTTTGCCGCAAAACATCGCAGGTATTATTTTGTTCATCAGGTCAAATGGCGTGGCGAAACCTTGAGTTTGATCGCCAAATGGTACACCGGGCATCATGGCAACTGGAAAGCTCTGGCGCAAGCAAACCCGGGCCTCAATCCGAATCGCATTGCGATCGGCAACCGGATCTACATTCCGCCAGAGATGATGAAAACCAAAAAGCACTTGCCGCGCAAAGTCGTCGCCAAAACCCTGGCTGGTTATTTTGCCCATACGGTCACCAAAACGGATGAAAAATTATCAGATATTGCCGAATGGTACACCGGCAAAGCAAGCAATCAGAAAGCCATTGCTGCCGCCAATCCCGATATTAATCCCAATTTATTGCTGATTGGAAATGAAATTTATATTCCTTCGGGGCTTCTAAAAACAGACAAACCGCTAAATCAGATATCGATTCAAAAGACCGCTGATGCCGCCCAAAAACCGGCCAAAGCCGAAGCAGCCCCCGCAGCACCCAAGAAAAAAAAGATCCAACTGTTTGGTCCCAAACAATTTCCGGTAAATTAAGCCGCGGTGATTTAGGCTTTGGCGTAACCGAATTCAGCGGTCTTGCATAGGAGGGTTGCTTTATATAATTATATAAAAATTTATGACCAACCGCTCAGACCACGTGATTGTGTTCTCCATCTAATTGAATGATCATTCATTGCGTTTCTTTGGCTTCTACAGCCCCTTCAAAATCAAATTTATTTTAGTTTTATATTGTTATATTACAAATATAAATAGTAATTTATAATAAAATAATGTGTGTTGCGGCCTGCCATAAAGGTTTTTATTGACAGGCCTGCTTGTTGTCTGATAAATGAATGAATGTTCATTCATTACTATTGTCCTAACTTGATGAGGAGGTCATTATGCCAAGGAAGATCAGATCTGCCGCGGTTATCGGTTCAGGGATTATGGGCGGGGGTATTGCCGCTCTGCTGGCCGGGACCGGCATAGAAACACTCTTACTGGATATTGTACCCCCGGATCTAAAGAAGGAAGAAGAAAATGATCCGGTGGCCCGCAATCGAATCGTTAAGGCCGGTCTGGATGCGGCTCTGGCGATCCAGCCTGCATTGTTTATGTCGCCCCGAGATGCAGAGCGCATTTCAATTGGCAACCTGACAGATGATTTTGAAAAGATCGCCGATTGCGATTGGATTATCGAAGTTGTCGTCGAAAATCTAAAGATTAAGCAGGATCTGTTTAAACGCATTGCGCCGGTTCGAAAGAAAAACAGCATCGTTTCGTCAAATACGTCTGGTATTCCCCTAAAAGCAATGTCGAAAGGTCGCAGCAAAGATTTCAGACAGCATTTTTTGGGAACCCATTTTTTCAATCCGGTGCGTTACATGAAATTGCTGGAAATTATACCCGGTGAAGAAACCCTACCTGAAATTCTGGAATTTATGGCTGATTTCGGCGAACGGATTCTGGGCAAAGGCATTGTTTGGGCCAAGGACACCCCTAATTTTGTTGGCAATCGCATCGGTGTTCAGGGTATGGTTAAAGTGATGCAACTGATGTTGGAAGAAGGTGTCTCCATTCCAGAAGTGGATGCCCTCTTTGGTCCGGCCATGGGCAGACCGCGGACCGGAATGTTTAAAACAGCCGATATCGTCGGTTTGGACACCTTGGCACATGTAGCTAAAAATACCTATGAACTGATTACCGAAGATGAGGATCGGGAGAGTTTTGTTCTGCCTGAATTTGTCAATACGATGATCAACAATAACCTGCTGGGTAAAAAAAGCCAAAGCGGCTTTTATAAAACCGAACTAACGCCGGATTGGCAAAAAATCCGCAAAGTCATCGATCCACAGACCCTCGATTATGCAGAAGCTCAGCCAGTTAAATTGCCCTGTTTGGATGCAGCTCAAAAAGCCAAAACCCTATCTGAAAAGATGCGTGCCGTGGTTTATGGCAAAGACAAGGGGGCTCAGTTTGTCTGGAAGGCGGTGGCCAACAATCTGATCTACGCGTCCAACAGAATCCCGGAAATTTCGGATACCATCGTGGACATTGACAACGCCATGCGCTGGGGCTTCAATCTGGAGATGGGGCCTTTTGAAACCTGGGATGCCATCGGTCTTCAAAAATCCTTTGCCCGCATGGAAAAGGACGGCTTTACGCTACCGCCCATCATCCAAAAGATGCTCAAAGCCGGACACACTTCATTTTATAAGATGGAAAACGGCACACTATTTTTCTACGATTTTGAATCCGAAAGCTATAAAGAAAAATTAGTCAGCCCCAATATTATATCCCTGGCGTCATTAAAAGCTCGGAATAAGATTGTTGATTCCTCCGATTCGGCCTCCCTGATCGATCTTAATGATGGGGTGTTCTGCCTGGAGTTTCACACCAAGATGAATTCGTTGAATCAGCAAATCGTAGAAGCCATTCATACTACCAGAGAATTTGTCGACAAGGAGGGTGTCGGGCTTGTGATCGGTAATCAGGCCGGCGGCATGCCAGGCGCCTTTTCAGCCGGTGCCAATCTGGCCGACATGGCCGCAGCGGCCAAAGATAAACGCTTTGATGATATCGATCAACTGATTAAAAATCTGCAATACGGACTTCAACATCTGCGCTATGCCCCGTTTCCGGTGGTGGCGGCACCCTTTGGCTTAACACTGGGTGGTGGCTGTGAGGTCTGCCTGGCGGCGGATAAGATTGTGGCGCATGCCGAACTGTATATGGGGCAGGTGGAAATCGGCGTTGGGCTGATTCCGGCCGGCGGCGGTTGTCTGAACTTGATGAAAAAATACTTGAGCGCATTGCCCGTGGTGGTCACCGATTTTGATCTGGCCAAATTTTTTCTGCCGGTATTTATGGCCATCGCCATGGCTAAAGTGTCAACCTCAGCGGCAGATGCACGCGCCAATGGCTTTTTAGGGCCTTGCGATCGAATCGTTTTCAATCGAGACTATCTGATCGGGGAAGCCAAAAAAGAGATCTTAAAAATGGTGGACGAAGGCTATGCGCCGCCGCCCAAACGTAAGATAAGGGTATTGGGTCAGGCCGCCCAGGGGATGGTCGCTGCGGAAGTCTCCAATATGCTAAATGGCAAGTTCATAACCGAGTATGATGCCTTGCTGGCAAAAAAGATAGCCTATGTCATCAGCGGCGGAGATGTCCGCGATAATGCGCAAGTTGAAGAAGATGTGATTCTGACACTGGAGCGTCGGGTTTTTATCGAGCTTTTAAAAGAAGAAAAGACGTTGGCGCGCATTGATCATATGCTAACCACAGGCAAACCCTTACGAAACTAGAAGAAATGGTTATTTTTCCGATCAGCTGCGTTCTCCGCGGGTTTATGCCTTCAACGTACTACAAGTACGCCTCAGGCATAAACCCTTGTGCGGCCTTGCTGATCGAAAAAATCCCTCATTTCTTAACAAAATTAATGGTTAAAACATAATTGATTAAATTAAATTGGAGTGAGTTAACGGATATAGAGTTTTGTGGGAGCGGCTTTTAGCCGCGAATGACAAAATAGGAGGAGTGATCATGAGAGATGCCTATATTGTGACGTCCATACGGACACCGGGGTGTAAACGCAGCAAAGGAGCCTTTAAAGATACCCGGCCGGAGGATTTGTTGTCTTTTATTCTACAAGCGGCTGTTGAAAGAACCAAGGGGCTTGAGAAAAAAGATGTGGAAGACATTATGATCGGTTGCTCGTTTCCGGAAGCCGAACAAGGCCTTAACATCGGGCGGATTGTCTCTCAAATCGCCGGTTTCCCGGTGGATGTCACCGGCGCCACCATCAATCGCTTCTGCGCATCCGGTCTGGAAGCCATAGCCCAGTCCGCCTTACGGGTGATGTCCGGCTGGTCGGATGTTGTCATCGGCGGTGGCGTGGAGTCCATGACCTATGTTCCCATGGGCGGACATCTGCCGCGCCCGCATCCGGAATATACCCAAAAAATGGCTGATCTGTATGCTTCGATGGGCATTACCGCTGAAAATGTGGCCAATCGCTATGAGGTTTCACGAGAAGCTCAGGATGAATTTGCCTATCATTCCCAGCGAAAGGCTGCCGAAGCCAAAAACAAGCAGCTATTTAAAGAGCTAGTGCCCACTCCTGCCGCCCGCTACGTTGCGCAAAAAGATGGGGCCTATCAAAAAGAAACATTTATACAGGAATTTGATGACGGCATCCGGGAGGATACCACTCTGGAAGGACTGGCCGGTCTGAATCCGGCCTTTGCGGCGGGCGGAACAGTTACCGCCGGCAACTCATCCCAGATGACCGACGGAGCTGCGGCCAGCATCATTATGAGTGCGGACAAAGTCGAAGCACTGGGGGTGAAACCGATTGCCAAATTTAAATGCTACACCACCGTGGGGTGCAAGCCGGATGAAATGGGTATCGGGCCGGCGCTGGCCATTCCCAAATTGATGAAAATGGCCGGCATGAATTTAAACGACATCGGGTTGTTTGAAATTAACGAGGCCTTTGCATCCCAGGCGCTCTACTGTGTCAATCAGCTGGGGATTGATCAACAAATCGTCAACATCCACGGCGGCGCCATAGCATTGGGGCATCCGCTGGGGTGCACCGGCGCTAAGTTGTGCGCTACGCTATTGAGCAATATGCAGCAGCGCGGGGTGAAATACGGCGTGGAATCCATGTGTGTCGGTGGCGGCATGGGGGCAGCCGCATTATTTGAATTGGTTGAATAGTTATCCTCGTCTTAAAGCAAAGTAAAAAGGCGGCCAGTTTGGGCCGCCTTTCTTTATTATCATTTGTCAATCAGATGTGCCTACGATTCTGTATCAGATGACACCTGCAAAAATATTTCCGGGTCTGTCCATTGCACGCCTTCCAAAGCAGCGGCCTCTATATGGCGGTCGTTTAATTGTACGGATGAACAGGCCATCTTCAAATCTGCCAGATGGCGCGACAGAAAATCTTGAAACTTTTCAGTAGGCATCAGCACACCATTGGCCAAAAAAAGGGGTCCCAACTCTTTTAAGATCAAGTTAAACAGCTTGATTTTAACCCGGGTCTCACCTTTTTCAGTCGGTACGAGTCCACCGGTGTAAGAAATGGTATTGCGCATCGCCGCCAGGGCGCCACCGCTGCGCAACAAAGCACCGACCAGACCTGGCATAGCGCCGGATAGGGCCAGCGTTGCATTATTTTCGATATAGGCGTTTTCAACATCGTCAACCGGCATGCCGTTTAGAAATAGGGTTTGAATCCGGTTTTCAAGATAATTTTCGTCTATGCCCATCTGCTTGCAGAGGAAATCCTTAATGCTGTAGCCCGTCTGAGTCGTGACGACAAAGCCCTGTTGCAGCAGGTAAAAAAACCTGGATAGCAGCTCACTTCTGATGTGGAGGCACAAGGTGATCATTGGAAATTTTTTCCTTCAATGGCAACATAAATGGGGAGACCCAAGGCGGCTCTCCCCATTTTAGTTGTTTGGTTTGTCCGTCAATTACCAGTTGAACACCTGATCGAGCTCTTCATCCTCGACGAGGAAGGTGATGTCGTGTGGCGGCAGTTTTTCCTTTTTGAAATACTCAGGCAAGCGATCATCTTTGGAAGTCAAACCGGCTGCCAGATTAAATTCGCGTTCATTTTTGAGAATAGATTTGCCCAACTCGGAGACATCGTCGGCTGTCAGGCTCAAGCCATAGAACGCATTGATCATATCGATCAGGGCCTGAAATGTTTCCGGTTGATCGAGCACCGGGAACGCCACGAACAGGCACATGCCGGTGGCATCCACTGCCGCTGTCGCAATCTGCAGGTTTCTGGAAAGCTCAATTTGCCCTTCGGCTTTGAGTGGATCCACGGATCCGCCGACTCCCATAATGTTCGTTGCCACTGCATAACCGGCGGTATGATCTGCCCCCTGGGTAGCGGTGGCGTAAGTGACACCGATACCCTGTACACCGCGGGGGTCATAAGCCGGCATGGCCTGTCCTTTGACGACCGGGACTCTTTCGACACCAAATACCTTGCCTGTGACAGCAGCGCCGCTGCCAAGGACACGGCCCAATGGAGTTCCTTCACCGACTTCTTTAACCAGCCTGATGGCGGCTTCGGCATCACCAAACTCAGCCAGACCGGCTTCCATGGCTACCGCTATGGTGGCACCCATTTCAATCGTATCCAACCCGAAGTCATCATCCAGTCGATCCAGCATGGCGATGGCATCCAGGTCATCGATGCCGCAATTGCCGCCATGGGCCCAAACGGTTTCGTATTCCGGCTGTTTGGTCAGATAATGACCGTCTTTGTTCAGGTATGTTCCGGAGCAGCGAATGATACAGCCGCGATGGCAACCATGGGTCGCCGCGCCTTTGCCGCCGCGCTCTTCCTCGACCGCGGCCTGGGTTTCCCCGCTGATCTTTTCACAATTGTCAAAGCGTCCCCACATAAAGTTTTTGGTGGGATAGGCACCGGCTTCGTTGATGACATTGGTTAAGACATTGGTACCGTATGCCGGCAGGCCTTCACCGCTAACCGGGTGTTTTTTCAGCCCGGCCACCCATTCTTTGTTGGCGGCTTTGAATGCCTCCGGGTCCTGGGGCTGGCGCATTTTCATGCCCTTATCGTCGATGACAATGACCTTCACTCCTTTGGCGCCCATGACCGCGCCGACACCACCGCGCCCGGCATGGCGGGTGGGTCTGAGTTCCATATCGGTGCAGGCGATGGAAGCACCGGCTAATTTCATTTCGCCGGCCTGGCCGATGGACATGCAGGAAATCTTTTCACCGTATTCAGCCTTCATTTTGTCGACCAAGTCATAATTGCCGAGCATGCACAGGCTGTTGTCTTCCAGAATGTCGACCTTGTCTTTATTGACGATAATTTTATACAGTGTCTTTTCTTTCGGACTGCCTTCCAACACGATGGCGGCATATCCCAAACGCCCCAGCATTTGCGAGGGTTGTCCGCCGGCATTGGCTTCTTTGATGCCACCGGTCAACGGACTTTTGCAGCCCACCGATAAGCGTCCGGACACCGCTGCGGTAGACCCGCTCAACAACCCGGGTGCGATGACCAGTTTGTTATCTTCCCCCAGGGGGTGGCATAATGGCGGAACTTCCTTTGAGATGATGGCGGAGGTCAGTCCGCGACCACCCGCACCGGCATAGTCGCCCAGGGGCTCAGTTTTAACCGAAGGGCCGCCGTCGGCTCCCATGTTGATTCTTAGGATTTTGTCCATGTGCACCTCCTTTTTTAAGTTAAAGAATAAATCCCACAGATCTGCCGTATTCGGCTATCTAAACTAGTTGATCCTTGAATATGTGAAGGCAGGTATAACCTTAATTTTCATATGCGGATTGAACTGTAATGTCAAGGTATTTACGGTAAGTGCTTGCCAAGTTCGCACAAAATCCATTATAAGTAGCCAACAGCGATTCGGATGGATGGTTGCAGAAGCTGTCTCGAAGCAATGGGTTTCACTATCAGGTTTGCCGGTTGAGCCGGCCGAAGGTCCACGTGTAACGGGATTAAGCCGGTTGAGCCCGTTAAAAGAGGAATACGGTCGAATCTAATTTGTTATAACCGGCAAACGGGCCAACGGGTAACGGGCTCAACCAATAAGAAGGATATTCTCATGAAAATTTATCATTTTCCGTCGCGTTCCGCCGAGCAGCGGCTTGAACGTATTATTCAGCGCGGACTGGTTTTTTCGAAAAAGGATCTGGCGGCGGTCAGCCGTATGTGTGAAAATGTCCGCAAAAACGGCGATCAAGCGGTCATTGCCTATACGCGGCAGTTTGATTCCGCCCGTGTCAACCCCCGTTCGATTCAGGTGACCGATAAAGAATTTTCGGAAGCTGCCCGAAAAGTGGATCGATCCTTTATGCGGGCATTAAACCGGGCGGCAGCCCATATCAAACGTTTTCATGAGCTGCAGCGGCGCCGGTCGTGGATGCAAACCGATCGTCCCGGCACTTTACTGGGCCAGCTGATCCATCCGATCGATGCTGCCGGAGTTTATGTGCCTGGTGCCAAAGGAGGAAAGACACCCTTAGTGTCTTCGGTGCTGATGGGCGTCATACCCGCCAAAGTCGCCGGTGTTAAACAGATTGTGATGGTGACGCCCCCGACAAAAAGTGGGAGGGTGAGCCCCCATTTGCTGGTGGCGGCCCAAAAGGCCGGTGCCGACGCCGTTTACAAGGCCGGCAGTGCCTGGGCCATTGCCGCTTTAGCCTATGGCACCGAAACGATTCCCAAGGTGGATGTTATTGTCGGTCCGGGCAACATTTATGTCACCCTGGCCAAGAAGCTTCTAGTGGGTACGGTGGGGATTGATTCGATTGCTGGCCCCAGCGAAATTCTGGTGATCGCCGATGATGGCGCCAGGCCCGATTTTATTGCCGCTGATTTGCTATCCCAGGCCGAGCACGATGTTTTGTCTTCAGCCATATTAATAACGGATTCGACCAAGCTGGCCCAAGCTGTTGCCGCAGAAGTCAGAGAACAGCTGTCAAGTTTGGCACGCGCGGATATTGCCAAAGCATCGCTAAACAGGTTCGGTGCGATCATTGTGGTTGAAACGATGAAAGATGCCGTCGAAATGGCCAATCGCATTGCCCCTGAGCATCTTGAGCTGCACGTACGGGATCCGTTCGAGGTGCTGGGCAGCCTCCGCAATGCCGGTGCCGTATTTATGGGTGATTATACCCCGGAACCGGTGGGTGATTATATGGCAGGGCCCAACCATGTGCTGCCCACCGCTGGTACGGCCCGGTTTGCATCCGCCCTGTCGGTGGATAATTTCATCAAAAAGACCAGCGTGATTCAGTATTCGCAAAAGGCCTTTCGGCGCGAGGCTGCCGACATCATGCGCCTGGCGGAAATTGAAGGGCTGGGCGCGCATGCGCGGTCAGTCAAGATCAGATTATAGCTTTGCCCTTAAGTGCCTTGCATATGAAATCCTCCGGCCGTGCAAAATCCAGGCAGCACCTGAATGTTGCATGAAAATAGATGAGAATCTTTTTACAATTTACAAATTACAACTCGGGAGACTCACACATAGTGGTCAGAGCTTCGATGTGATCATTCTGGCCTTGATACAACCTAGTCATTTCAATGAGAATACCGGCGATCTGTGCCAATGCCTGTACGAAATTAACATCATCTAAAGTAAATTCCCATTTCTCAGAGGTGTAGGCGCGGATCGCGCCAATGGCTTCATCGCCGACCATTATGGGCACTGAAAGAATGGAGGCAATCCCCTCTTTTTTTGCCGCATCAGGATACTGGATTCGAGGATCATCGCGAACGTCATAAACCGCTATTGGGCCATCTTCAAGGGAATCGGCAATAGAGCGCAAAGCACTTACTGGCCCCTTGTTTAAATACTCCGAACTCAATCCTTTAGAAGCTGCTACTTCCAATTCTTTTGAACGCCGATTAATCAGAAACAAGGCACAACCTTTGATATCCAGCGCTGATTTAATGCTTTCCACTGTCATTCGGATGATTTCTTCCGTGTCTCTTGATTTAGATAGGGATCTGGAGATTTTGATCAAAGTGTCATAATTTAGCCTGAGGTTTCTCATTTTACCCTCCTTATCCTGACACGTTCAATGGGTAAAGGGTTTATATTCCCAAGATATAAATATCGCCGTCTGCAAGCGACAGGTAACTGTAGCCTCAATCAAAAAGGGATGCGTCAAATATCTATGATTGATGCTTTTTAAAAATTAACACTCACTATTTTTGTTGCCGATCGAAGTTCAACAGTGCGGTTGCAGAAGAGGAGAGAGACGGAATAACTAGAGCATTTTTCTGATTAGGGATGACGGATTCATTTATATAACTTCGAGTTCAAATTATCATAATACTGGGTAAATCTAATTGCAACAGACGAATGCATTTTCATGATATTACGATGTAATGAAATTTAGGTGTTGTATTAAAATCGAAATATTCTACAGGTATTGAATATTGCTGCTTTAGGTCAGCTCACCCCCAATGGACCCGCCCTGAGACCCTGAACGAAAGTCCAAGTCAATCAATCCTTTTATTTTTCAAAAAAGCTGTTAAACTGACGCCATCTAATAAAGCCGGGATTTACGCCTGTTTTCCACGTCAAAGAACCCGTATATGAGACTGGAACCATGCGCCTGACACCAGCCATCCCATCGCCGGTGCTTACGATTTCCACCACCGGGTTTGTGGCCACCGTTGCTCAAATTATAATTTTAAGAGAGCTTCTGGTGTTGTTTTACGGCAATGAATTGTCGGCAGGATTGATTTTTGCCGGTTGGCTCCTGTGGAGTGGATTGGGAAGTGGGCTGGCTGCAAAATGGGCGGCGAAAATTTCAGCGCACACCTCCCTGCAACCTCTGATACTTGTCTGTCTGTCGGCGCTGTTGCCCCTGTCGGTGTTCTTTATTCGTGCCTCTCCAATCATCTGGGCGCTTCCTGCTGGAGAATTGGTTTCCATCGGCAAGATGCTGCTTATTTCCGTTGCCGTTACCGCTATCTTCTGTCCAGTGTCCGGCGCCCTTTTTGGCGTCTGCTGGGCCATTTACCGAAATAAAGGGGAGCGCCAGCCCCTATGGATTTATATGGGCGAGGCCTTAGGTTCGGCCACCGGTGGCCTGATTGTTTATTTTATATTTTTGCCCTATGCTTCGGTCTTTACAGCCATTTGGATCACCTCCGGAATAAGCTGTTTCATTTCCGCGTGGCTATTTAAACCCTGGTGGCCGTTTTCAAATCTGCGATTGGGTCACTTGATGTGGATGGTAGTAACCTTGATGGTTGTCGCGATTGCCTTTGGCGGGTCACGCTTGGATCATTTGAGCCGGCGCTGGCAATGGGGGCCGGATCTTTCAGCTGTGCACGATACGGCCTTTCACAACATCGCCATTTTGAAAAAAGAGGACCAGGTCTCGGTTTTTACCAATGGCCTGTGGTTATTCTCAGAACCGGATCGGCTCAGCGCCGAGCACGCAGTCCACCTGGCGCTTTTGCAACATCCACGACCTATAAATGTCCTTTTGTTGGGTGGTGGCATCGCCGGCCTGTTGGGAGAGCTTTTTAAACATTCGGATATCCGACATATTGATTATGTGGAACCGGATCCGGATTTTATTCGTTTTATCAAACCGCAGCTGTCTTCAGCATCGAATGCAATTCTACAACATCCCCGTGTGCAGCTATTTCACGAGGATCCGGTTATCTATCTGCGTCGTACTGATGCAAGCTACGACGCGATATTACTGAATATGGGAGATCCAAATACCGCTCAGATGAACCGATTCTATACAACGGAATTTTTTGCGCATGTAAAACAGCGACTGGCACCCGGTGGGATTTTTTCCTTTGCGGTTTCGGGGGGCGAAAGTATGCTGGGGCCAACCCAGGCCCGCTTTTTGGGCTCGCTCAAAAAAACCCTTTTTCAAGTTTTTCCTCATATACTGATCTATCCTGGTGATCAAAATCGATTTTTTGCCACCGATCGGTCCGGTGTGCTTCTGTCAGACCCTGCGGCCTTGGCGGATCGGATCTTTGAGCGACATCTTCAACTCACCTACATCCGGGAAGATATCCTTCAGGATGCACTCAGCCCCTTTCGGTTGGATTATTTTAAATCAATACTGGAGGGCATTGAAGGGGTAGCCGTCAACAGGGATTTTTTTCCCATCTGCTATTTCCATAATCTGATGTTGTGGGCGATCCAGTGGCACGAGGGAATACAAACATTTTTTCTTTTCCTGGCAGAATTAAAGCTTAAATGGCTGTGGACTGTTTTGGCTGTCGTGGGGATTCTTATTGTTGCGATTTTCTGGTCGGGTCGGTGTAAATTCAGGGGTGCGGTTGCCGGAAGTATCTTTGTATCGGGCGCCGTCGAAATGGTGCTTCAAGTGATATTCTTGTTAAGCTTTCAGATTATCGCAGGCTTTGTCTATCGTCAGCTGGCGTTGATTATCGCCTTTTTCATGACGGGATTGGCTGTCGGTGCCGGCTGGATCTCCCGGCAACACCCCTTCTTGTCGGAAACCATCTCGACCCGGATACGTTTTATTCGTGTCCAGGCGTTGGTCTGCGTGCTGCCTCTGGGGTTGGTGCTATTATTGCCTTTTGTTCAGGGAGAGGTTCGAAATTTATTGTCGCCCGCTGCCATCGGTTGGCTATTTTCAGGTCTCAGCTTGATTACCGGTATTCTGGGGGGTGTTCATTTTGCTCTGGCTGTAAATGTTATGGCCGCTAGCGGGGTCGCCCTGGAGAAAATCGGTGGCGGATTCTATGCACTGGATCTGGCAGGGGCGGCTGCCGGTGTCTTAATCGCCACTTTATTCATCATTCCGATTTACGGGATTATGAATACGCTGATATTTATCAGCATCATATCCGTCATCAGTTTGTTAACGCTTCTACGCCAGCCCTGATTTTGTATGAAAATTAATGCGATACGTAATTTTTCTCTAAACCCCTGTATTATTTGTTTCAACAGTATCACGTTTGTTAATTTCTATTATTGGATGATAATCATTTTATCGCATTAATGTTCACCCTACGGGCGAGCCGGAGGCTTCCATCTGCTGCGTTATTAAGGACGATGCATAGCAGACTATTACCTCGTCCTAAAGTGCCTTGCATATGAAAGCCTCCGACTCGTACAAAACTTATTTATTAACTGAAAATTAGAAGCCATTTTAAAATCCCATTTGTGCTGTCCTTAAAATAATGGATAAAATATTCGCCGGCCATGTCATTTTCTGAAAGGCGCTATGAATTCCAAGGTGCCGATGCTTCGATATTTGGGATTCAATCCACGCAATGGATTGAGCCAAGTGACTCGGTGCTCATCATCCCAAATGTCGGTGCACGGTGTAGGTCGTGGGTCAACAATCGGCATATCGCCTCGAGTAAAAATGTATCTCCGGTCAGCAAAATTGAAATTGGGTATGGCTGGGTTCTTGAGTCTTTGTCTCAAGAACCAGGAGATTGCCAGATGCCAGCGATGGCGCGGTCACAAAATTGACATTTACCATCCTTTAAACCCAGCATTTTTACGCGATAGCCGATGCGGCGAATCAGCAGTTTCTTGCAGTGTGGACAGTATGTGTGTCCCCCTGGATGATCGGGTACATTGCCCACATAGACAAAATGAAGACCCTCATCCATGGCAATCTGCCTGGCCTGTTCGAGGGTTGATATGGGGGTCGGCGGAATACTTTTTAGCTTATAGCGCGGATAGAACCGGCTAAAATGCAGTGGTGTATCCGGCCCCAGTTTTTTGTAAATCCACTGGCACATGTCTCGGACCTGCTCTTCATCATCGTTTTTTCCCGGAACCATCAGGTTGACAATTTCGGTATGCACGCTGTGGGTTTTTAGAAATTTCAACGTTTCCAACACCGGCCCAAGACTGCCTTCAGCCATGGTTTGATAAAAGTCTTCAGTAAATCCCTTAAGATCAATACAGGCGGCGTCCAACACCTCACACAGATCTTCAAGCGGCTTTGCGTTGATGAATCCATTGGAATGCATGACTTTCAGAAGCGGCTGAGATTTGGCCAGGCGACCGATCTCCAGCATGTACTCGATGAAGATAACCGGCTCCACATAGGTGGAAGCAATCGCCTGACTCTTGTAATCGAGCGCACTCGCTATGGCCTCATCCGGCGAAAGCCTGTAATTATATGTATCATCCGGTCGCACCTGAGAGATTTCCCAGTTTTGACAAAATTTGCAGTCGAAATTGCAGCCTGCCGTTGCAATTGAAAAGGCGCGGCTTGCTGGGAGCACGTGATAGAAGGGTTTCTTTTCGATTGGATCGATATGAACAGCACAGGGATTGGCATAAACCAGGGAAAAGTATTGCCCGTCAATGTTTTCGCGCACCTCACAAAGCCCACGTTCTCCTGGACCCACCTCACACCCGTGAGGGCAAAGTGTACAGCGGACGATTTGATCATTCAGTGGCGTAAAATAAGGAGACAGTTTGCGCCCAATGTACCCTTTCTCTATCGCCGCTGCACGGGCGGGACGTGGTGTGCTTAACATCGGAAATACGGCGGAACTTGCGCATATAGCAAGACCGCGTCCGCATCGACCAAGAAAATGACGACGTGTCATCGGCTCTTTCACAAGACGACTCCAATTAACAAGATCTCATTTTGCTTTGCAGATATAAGCTTCAATTTTGATAAAATTACCTATCCGCTTCAATAAGGACCAATCCAGAAACTAACAAGAAGGTATCTCAAAAATAGTAGATCACGTCCAAGGGCAAGGCGAAAACCGATTCGAAAGTGGAGCATACACGTAAGTATTCGAGCATTTCGAATCGGTTTTTAACACAGCCCTTGGGCGTTAGGTGCATTTTTGAGATAGCTTCTATTTGGATTTTTTGTAGAGGTTTCTGACCCTCAGCGATCTGGGATCCAAACCCGTCAACCCGTATCTTTCAGCCCACTCCATTGCTTCTAAAAATTCCTGCACGGTGATTCCCCGGGCAATATCTGGATACTCATAGGCTTTGTAATCCACATGGTATTGCGACATAATGTTAACGTAGGTGTGTTGGGGAAGATTTTTGGCCACCCATTCGGCAAATTTTTTAGTCCCGGCGACGCGATTGGGCATCACCAAGTGTCGAATCATTAATCCGCTTTGGGCAACTCCATGCTTATCCACCTGATGAACACCCACCTGCCGGTTCATCTCAAAAACAGCCGCCGTAGCGAATTCCGGGTAATCCCGGGCACCCGATGAGTATTTGGCGGCCATTGCCCCATTCATGAATTTGATATCCGGCAGGTAAATATCCACAATGCCGTCTAGCATCTTGATGATCTCTACCCGCTCATAGCCGCTGGTATTATACACCAGCGGAATACGAAGGCCCTTTTTCAATGCCAGACGGGTGGCCTTCAAAATATTGGGCATCACATGCGTGGGTGTCACCAGGTTGATATTATGGCAGCCAATTTCCTGCAGGAACATCATCAATTGTGCCAGGCCTTTGTCTTCAATTGCCTTGCCTTCCCCCTTTATGGCAATCGGCCAGTTCTGACAAAAAACACAGCGCAGATTACAATTGGAGAAAAAAATGGTGCCGGATCCGTGCCGGCCGACCAAAGATAGCTCCTCGCCGAAATGGGGCTGGGCGACATAAACCATAACTTTCGATGGCGCCTTGCAATATCCCTTTTCCCCAGCCAGCCGATTCACGCCGCATTCCCGCGGACAAAGCCGGCATTCTTCAAAAACCGCGTAGGCCTCCTCGACTCGCTCAGCCAGTTTACCTTCTTTTTCCAATCTCGCATAACCCGGATACCCCTGCTGTTTCGCCTTTGAGGCAGCGAAAACAGGGTAGGGTGAGAAAACCAGGGAGCCGCCGCATATGAGCGTATTTTTTATGAAATCTCGTCTGGTTAACTTCATAATTAGGTCACCCTGATCTGAACGGGTTTAAAATACCTGAAAATCCAAGGGATTCCAGATGAGAGTAGAAATCGAGTTCACAAGGGAAATGAGTAAGCGCGCTACGGGCCAGGTGCATGAAATGTCAACAGAGCATCAACCCATCCTGTTAGAAACCCCATAAAATAACGATATTATCATGGCGTAAGAGGATACTCGCAATAGTCGCGTTCGTGTTTTCCGATATAGTGTAATGACTACACGAACCGGCTTCTTTTTGCAAGGGATCAATGTGTAGAAAGAATGCCATATGGTGGAATCTGAGAGGATTGAAAATTTGTTATGTATGATAATGGATGGTACAAATTATTGTGTTGATGGATTTATAGCCGACATCTAAACTTCAGCCAAAGTGTGGGCTATGGATCCTAATATGCAATCGGTGATAGGAGTGTAGTTGGCGGAATTTCCTCTTGAGATATGAAAAAATATTACAATAGGGCTCCATTTTAATCTGATGCAAATATAACTTTCACATAAAGGCGGCAACCGGATTCGAGTGATCATAAGCTGAATATGTTATTGACACTCGATATCCAGTTTTTCTATATTCCTCTCGCAAGAATTTACGGGTATCCATACGAACGCTGATTCGAGATCACTTGATATTTATTTAAGGAGAGATTATGGCCAAAAGAGATGATATCCACAAGATTCTCATCATCGGTTCAGGTCCTATCGTGATCGGACAAGCATGTGAATTTGACTATTCCGGTACTCAGGCATGTAAAGCACTGCGATCCATGGGATATGAAATTGTGTTGGTAAATTCCAATCCGGCAACGATCATGACCGATCCGGGTATGGCCGACGCAACCTACATTGAACCGCTCAACTTGAAAACTCTGACCCAAATTATTGCCAAAGAACGGCCCGATGCACTCCTGCCCAACCTGGGGGGACAATCCGGCCTGAATCTGTCTTCTGAACTATACCGAACCGGAGTGCTGGAAAAATATGGCGTACAGATTATCGGTGTCAATGTGGATGCCATCGAGCGGGGTGAAGACCGTCTGGCGTTTAAAGCTACGATGGAAAAACTGGGTATCGAAATGCCGCGTAGCAAGACGGTCAACACAGTTGAAGATGCCGAGGCGGTGGCAGAAGATTTGGGCTTTCCGATTGTTATTCGTCCTGCCTATACCATGGGGGGTACCGGAGGAGGTCTGGTCTATAATATTGAGGAATTAAGGGTTATCGCCGCTCGTGGTCTGGCAGCAAGTCTGGTCAATCAGATCCTGGTAGAAGAATCAGTCCTGGGCTGGGAGGAACTCGAGCTGGAAGTGGTTCGCGATGCGAAAAATCAGATGATAACGGTTTGCTTTATCGAAAATGTCGACGCCATGGGCGTCCATACCGGCGACAGCTATTGTACTGCCCCAATGTTAACGATCAGTCCGGAACTTCAAGAACGTTTGCAGAGATATTCCTACGACATTGTTGAGGCCATCGAGGTGATTGGCGGAACTAATATTCAGTTTGCTCATGATCCAGAAACCGGCCGTGTGGTTGTTATCGAAATTAACCCCCGCACCTCCCGTTCTTCCGCCTTGGCTTCCAAGGCAACCGGTTTTCCTATTGCCAGAGTTTCTTCTTTGCTCGCCGGTGGTTTGACAATGGATGAAATCCCTTACTGGAGAGATGGAACCCTGGAGAAATATACGCCTTCCGGGGAATATGTCGTCGTTAAATTCGCCCGCTGGGGCTTTGAAAAATTTGAGGGTGCTGAGGACCGACTGGGTACCCAGATGCGGGCGGTCGGCGAGGTCATGAGTCTGGGTAAAACCTATAAGGAAGCATTTCAGAAAGCGATTCGAAGTCTTGAAACCAACCGCTACGGTCTTGGATTTGCTATAAATTTCAATCAGTTGTCGCTGGAGCAACTTATGGACCGACTGGGTTTTGCCTCCAGCGAACGCCAGTTCCTCATGTATGAAGCACTGCGCAAAGGCGCAGAGGTGCAAGATCTGTATGAAAAAACCCATATCAAACCCTGGTTCATTGAACAGATGCGAGAGCTCGTCGAACTTGAGGAGAAAATATTAGCTTACAGGGATCAGGCATTGCCGGATGATCTGCTGATTCAAGCCAAAAAAGACGGTTTTGCAGATCGATACCTGGCCATGCTGCTCAACCTACCGGAAAAGCAGGTCCGTGAACAGAGAAAAGCATTGAATATGCCTCAGGCCTGGGAACCGGTACCTGTAAGCGGTGTTGAGAAAGCAGCCTATTACTATTCCACCTACAATGCACCGGATAAGGTTCCGGTCAGTGATCGCAAAAAGATAATGGTTTTAGGGGGTGGACCCAACCGTATTGGCCAGGGCATTGAGTTTGATTACTGCTGTGTGCATGCCGCTCTGGCGATCCGCGATGCAGGTTATGAATCGATTATGGTAAACTGTAATCCTGAAACCGTATCGACGGACTACGATACATCGGATAAACTCTATTTTGAGCCGCTGACCGTTGAAGATGTTTTGAGTATCTATGAAAAGGAGAAGCCCGAAGGCGTTGTTGTTCAATTTGGCGGACAGACACCCCTGAATATTGCAACTGAATTGGAGGAAATGGGCGTAAAGATTCTGGGCACCTCACCTGAAACCATCGATCTGGCTGAAGATCGGGATCGTTTTCGGCTTATTGTGCGCAAACTGGGCATCCCCCAACCGGAGTCGGGCATGGCCAGCAACATGGATGAGGCGCAGAAAATTGCTAAAAAGATCGGATATCCCTTAATGGTCAGGCCTTCATATGTTTTGGGCGGCCGTGGTATGGAAGTAGTACAGGATGAGGAATCACTTAAATTCTATCTCGAAGCAGCGGTAGAGGTCTCTCTCCAAAGGCCGATTCTTATCGATAAATTTCTGGATAATGCCATCGAGGCTGAAGCCGATGCGATTGCCGATGGCATGGATGCTTTTGTGCCGGCTGTAATGGAACATATTGAGCTGGCCGGGATACATTCCGGTGATTCGGCATGCGTTATTCCACCGGTAAGCATCGCGCCGAAACACATCGATACCATTAGCGAATATACGCGCAAGATCGCAATCGAGTTAAGCGTTGTCGGGCTGATGAATATTCAATACGCTATATTTGAAAATACAGTGTATGTGCTCGAGGCCAATCCGCGTGCATCGCGGACTGTACCGTTAGTGTCCAAGGTCTGTGACATCTCTATGGCCAGGATTGCCATGCAGGTCATGCTGGGTAAACGCATCGCGGAAATTGAACTGAAGCATCGGTCCATACCCCATTACGGCATTAAAGAGGCGGTTTTTCCCTTCAACATGTTTCCCGAGGTGGATCCAATTCTTGGGCCAGAAATGAGGTCAACCGGCGAAGTACTAGGTATTTCACATTCCTATGGCCGCTCATTTTTCAAAGCCCAGGAAGCGACCCAGACCCCATTGCCTTTAGAAGGATCGGTACTGTTTACCATTGCGGATCGGGACAAAACTGCGGCATTGGAAGCGGTCAGACTTTTTAAAGAGCTGGGGTTTAAGATAATGACGACCGAAGGCACACACTACTTTTTAGATGAACGCGGTATTGAAAACACGCCCTTACGCAAACTGGGGTATGGAAGACCGGACCTTGTGGATGCAATAAAGAACGAAACCATAAATCTTCTAGTAAACACGCCGAGTGGCCGAAAGAGTGCCCAGGACAGTTCAAATATACGCAAAGCCGCCATCAAATATAAGGTGCCCTACATTACCACGACGGCGGCGGCTGTCGCGGCAGCTAAAGGGATTGCAGCGCGCCGCGATGGTGTGCCACAAGTAAGATCTCTGCAAGAATACCACGCAAAGATGTAATAAATAAAAACTTTAAGCCTAATTGTGATATCATCCTCATCTTTGACGACATCACACCTATGAAAAAGCATTTGTCAATAGAGAAGTTCTATTAAACTAGATCCCGACCGGGCCTCCTTTATGTTTTCTTCTTTTGGGGATTCATTGTAACATCGAATCACCTTGGAGGTGCCTTAGCCGAATCTTTTTGCGTATGTAGAAAATTTAAGATTAGCGTACGGAAGGTATATATTTACAGAAGATTAGATCTTTAGCCGTAATCTAAAATTCAGCCATTTTTCATATTTCGCAACGCAATCCGAAAATCTTGAAAACTAACAATCATCCAGGTCATCTGCTAATTTTTGAATACCATCCAGGTCAAAGTCTTCAGCCATCTGAATAATCCGTCTGCTGAGCAGTGAGCAGGAATCCGATTGGTCCTTAATTTCCTCAGCTATGGCATTTACTGTGATGATATCTCCCATTTCAGCCGCATCGCGAATACGTTTGGCAATATCATTAGATAATTCAGAGGGGATATCAGCAAGATCTTCAACTGCTATGTTCCCGATATCGTCTTCAGCGGATACACCAAGGCTTTGGGCCGATTCCAGGGCTTGGTCGAGCGCGGTTTCAAGCTCTGAGAATTTTAAATTCAGCTCATTTGCTGATGGGGTTTTATTCTCGACGCCTTTGACGAGTTTTTCCAGATTCACCGCGGCGGTCTGAAGCTCCGTGGCCGCCAGATTCCCGGCCAATCCTTTGAGATTGTGCACCAGGCTGTGGGCCTGATCAAAATCCTCTGCATCAAGGGCCTGGCTGATGTCCTTTGCGACTGCGCTGTAATCTGAAACAAAACTTAAAAGAAGC
>JAAUXY010165629.1_pt1 | contig 31668 bp, 28 predicted proteins | sample 7278121 | NCBI WGS metagenome assembly JAAUXY01 (sample SAMN14350117, study PRJNA611818) | marine sediment metagenome | isolation source: surface marine sediment (1.8m) | place: French Polynesia: Moorea | collected 2018-08
CCACCAGCAATATCTGCACCGCCCAGGCGCTGCTGGCGATGATGGCCGCCTTTTACGCCATGTATCACGGCCCCGAAGGCCAGCGCCGCCTTGAGAATCGCCGTCAGGCGGTGGATGCGCTCGGCAATGCGGCGCAGGCCCTCAGGGCCGTGGTACATGGCATAGAAGGCAGCCATCATCGCCAGCAGCGCCTGGGCGGTGCAGATATTGCTGGTGGCCTTCTCGCGGCGAATATGCTGCTCGCGGGTCTGCATGGCCATACGCAGGGCCTGGTTGCCAAGGCGGTCGATGGACACACCAATAATGCGGCCCGGGGTAGAGCGCTTGTAGGCGTCGCGGGTGGCGAAGAAGGCGGCGTGCGGGCCGCCGTAGCCCATCGGTACGCCGAAGCGCTGGCTGTTGCCCACCACCACGTCGGCGCCCATCTCGCCCGGCGCTTTCAAGACCAGCAGCGACATGATATCGGCGCTCACCGCCACCAGGGTGCCGGCGGCGTGGGCGCGCTCAATAAATGGTTCCAGGTCGACCACCTCGCCGTGGCTGCCCGGGTATTGCAGCAGTACCCCGAAGGCCTCGGTGCTGCCCGCCAGTTCGTCCGGATCTCCGACGACTACTTCGATATCCAGCGGTTGGGCGCGGGTTTTTACCACCGCGATGGTTTGCGGGTGGCAGCGGTAGGAAACGATAAAGGTGCGGCTGCGGTTTTTCTTGTTGACCCGCTGCAGCAGGGTCATGGCCTCGGCGGCCGCGGTGCCCTCGTCGAGCATGGAGGCGTTGGCCAGGTCCATGCCGGTCAGGTCCATCACCATCTGCTGGTAGGTCAGCAGGGCTTCCAGGCGGCCCTGGGAAATCTCTGGCTGGTAGGGGGTATAGGCGGTGTACCAGCCCGGATTCTCCAGCACGTTGCGCTGGATGACCGCCGGGGTGAAGGTGTCCGAGTAACCCATGCCGATGCAGGAGCGCAGCACCGTGTTCTTGTCGGCAATCTCGCGCAGTCGGCCCAGTACCGCCTGCTCGGTCTGCGGCGCACCCAGTGCCATCGGCTCGCGCCGGCGGATCAGTTCCGGCACGGTGTCATCGATCAGGGCGTCGAGACTGTCGTAGCCCAGGGCCTGGGCCATTTCACGTTGTTCGGCGGGGCCAGGGCCCACGTGGCGGCGGATGAAATCGTCGTGATTTTCGAGTTCGGTAAGTGTGCGGCGGGTCACTTAAAAGCCCTCTGGGATTAAGGCGGCGATTGTACCGGAACAGTCCCCGTTTGCCAGCGAACTGCTCAGGATTTGTCGAGGAACCTCTGCACAGGAGTTATGCAGAGGTCGGATGGGTTCAGCTCGCCAGGAAGCGGGCGGCCAGCTTGTTGAAGGCGGCCGGCTTTTCCGCGTGCAGCCAGTGGCCGGCGCCCTGCAGGAACTTCACTTCGGCATTGGGGAACAGGTCCAGCACCGCGTCGTGATGCTCGGGCCTCACGTAGTTCGACTCACTTCCGGCCAGGAACAGCACAGGTCCGTTGAAGTGACCTCCGGCAGTGGGCGGTTTGTTGGGTTCACCCAGGTAGCGGTAGTTGGCCTTGATGGCCTCGCGGTTGATCAGCCAGTTCCATTCCCCCGCAGCATTCTTCTGCCAGCTTTTCAGGAGAAACGCGCGCACGCCGGCGTCATCGACGTGCTGGGCCAGCACCGCGTCGGCGCTCTTGCGATCGGTGGGCGTCGCGGCAGCCACGGCATCCAGACCCGCCAGTGTGTCGTCGTGGTGCGGTGGGTACTGCACGGGAGCAATGTCGGCGACCACCAGGCGCTCGACCAGATCGGGGCGCTCGAGGGCCAGCTGCATGGCGATCTTGCCGCCCATGGAATGCCCCAGTACCCGGCAGGGCGCCAGCGCCATGCCCTCAATGAAGGCGGCCACGTCGGCGGCCATGCCCGGGTAGTCCATCAACTCCCGGCGCGGCGACTGGCCGTGGTTGGGCAGGTCCACGGAGTAGACGCTGAACTGGTCGGCGAGGCCACGAGCGACCATGCCGAGGTTGGCAGCCGAACCGAACAGGCCGTGCAGCAACAGGACGGGAGGGCCCTCGCCGCGATGGAGGTGATGCAGTAGCATGATGCCGCCATGATAACCCTAATCGACCTGCTCGCCGATGTTCGCGCTTGTACCCGCTGCGAATTGCCCCTGGGCCCCAACCCGGTGTTGCGCGCCCACGAGGACGCCGAGCTGCTGATTATCGGCCAGGCACCGGGCACGAAGGTGCACGCCACCGGTATTCCCTGGAACGATCCCAGCGGCAACCGGCTGCGGGAATGGCTGGAGATGGATCGCGACGCGTTCTACGACGAGCGTCGGGTGGCAATCATTCCCATGGCCTTCTGCTACCCCGGCAAGGGCAAGTCCGGTGACCTGCCGCCGCCACCGGTCTGTTCCGAGACCTGGCACGAGGCCCTGCTGTCGCGCCTGCCCAATATTCGCACCACGCTGCTACTGGGCAAATATGCCCAGGATCGTTACCTTGACTGGAGTGGTCCGCTGGATGCCAGGAGCAGCCTGACGGAGCGGGTGCGTCACTGGGAGACCTGGGCACCGAAATACTGGGTGATGCCGCACCCGTCGCCGCGCAACCAGCTGTGGCTGAGGCGCAACCCCTGGTTCGAAGACGAGGTCCTGCCGGCATTTCGTAAACACCTGCATTCCCACCATTGAATTCATTCCTTAAGGAGACAGTATGAAACGGGTAGATCCTGCCGAGGTCGGCATGTGTGGCGAGCGCCTGGCGCGCATCGGTGAGCACCTGCGCGGTCGTTACATCGAGCCCGGCAAGATCCCCGGCAGCCTGACCCTGGTCGCCCGGCGCGGGCAGGTCTGCTACATGGAGAAAGAGGGCAGGCGCGACCTCGAGCGTGACCTGCCGGTGGAAGAAGACACCATCTTCCGCATTTACTCCATGACCAAGCCGATCACTTCGGTGGCGTTGATGCAGCTCTACGAGCGCGGCCTGTTCCACCTCAATGACCCGGTGCATCGCTTTATTCCCGAGTGGCGCAACCTGCGTATCTACAAGGGCGGGAGCTGGCCGCTGTACCAGACGGAAGCCTGCCAGGCGCCCATGACCGTGCGCCAGTTGTTCACCCATATGTCCGGGCTGACCTACGGGTTCCTGCGCGCCACCAACGTCGACCACGGCTATCGCAAGGCGGGTATTGGGGTTCAGCGCCCCGGCTACACTCTGGGCAACATGATCGAAGACCTGGCCACGCTACCCCTGGAGTTCGAACCCGGCACGGAGTGGAATTACTCGGTGGCCACCGACGTGCTGGGCTACCTGGTGGAAGTGCTATCAGGGCAGAACTTTGATGACTACCTGCGCGAACATATCTTCGAGCCACTGGGCATGCATGACACCTCCTTCAATATTGCCGAGGACAAGGTCGAGCGCTTCGCCTCCTGCTACCAGCGCAACCTCGACAAATCGATCGGCCTGGAAGACGACGCCCGGGCCAGCGCCTATCGGGACCGCAGCTTCTTCAGCGGCGGCGGTGGCCTGGTCTCCACCATGGCGGATTACTACCGCTTCTGCAGCATGCTGCGCAATGGTGGCGAGCTGGATGGCGCGCGCATTCTCGGCTCACGTACGCTGGCGATGATGACCGCCAACCACCTGCCGGACGGTGGCGATCTCGCCGGCTGGGCCCGGGGCAGCTTCAGCGAGACCAGCTACGACGGCATCGGCTTCGGGCTGGGCTTTGCCTCACGGTTGGACCCCGTGGCCAACGGCACTCTAGGCTCGGTGGGCGAGTTCAACTGGGGCGGACTGGCCAGCACGCTGTTCTGGGTGGACCCGGTGGAAGACCTGGTAGTGATTTTCATGACCCAGCTGATTCCGTCGGGCACCTTCGATTTCCGGGGTCAGCTGCAGTCCATCATCTATTCGTCCATCCTGGACTGATGCCCACCGGTTAGCCCGGTAGCAGCCGGGTAAAAGGCTGATTTGGCGCTTGCGAGTACGGCGATTGAGGCGCAGTCTAGGAAACGCTGCCAATCATCGAGAGGGGTTGTTATGAGCATCTCTGTGCCGACCCTGCGCGGGGGTTCCCGCCTGGTCTTCGACGCGGTCGAGGGACTTACCACCCGCGTGGAGCGCATGCACGAAGCCATAGCTGCGCCGCCGCTGCCGGGGCTATGGGGGCGGCCTGGTGCGCATGGGCTGATTGCCTCCTCGGTATACGCCAGCATTCGCGGTGTGAACGGGCTGTTGCGAGACATCGTGGATTCCGGCTACGGCCTGGTGCCACACAGCATCGATGATGCCGGGAGTCGAGGCGCAGAGATTCGTGCTGTGTCAGCGTTGAACGGCGCAATCGGCGACTACCTGGAGGCAGAAGGCAACCCCCTGGCGTTGCCCATGACCTTGCGGCACGACGGCAGGGAGCTGGTACTCGATGCGCCTGACATGCCGCGCTCGTTGGCGAGCCCAAGGCTGGTGGTGTTCATGCATGGTCTGGGGCTGTCCGAGCTGAGCTGGCAGTCGCCGGCCGCCGGTATCGGCAACGCAATGGAGGAGGAGTTGGGCCTGTGTCCGCTCTACCTGCGTTACAACACCGGCCGCCATATCAGCACCAACGGCCAGCAGCTCGCGGAACTGCTGAATGAGCTTTGCAGCCGCTGGCCGGTGCCGGTGGAATCCCTGTCACTGGTGGGCCACAGTATGGGCGGCCTGGTCATTCGCAGCGCCTGCTGGTATGCCGAGCAAGCGAAGATGGCCTGGGTGTCAGACCTGCAGCGCGTGGTCTGCCTTGGATCTCCTCACCACGGCGCCCCGCTGGAGAAGGCGGGACACGCGCTGGACCTGGCCTTGCAACGCATCCCCTACGCGGAACCGCTGCTGTTTGGTAAACAGCGTAGTGCCGGGATCAAGGACTTGCGTCACGGCAACCTGCTGGATGAAGACTGGCTGGGCCGAGATCCCGATGCTCCGCTGCCGGATAATCGTGTGCCGGTACCGCTGCTGCCGGGTGTGGATTACTTCTTTGCAGCGGCTGCGGTCGGCGAGAGCCGGCGTGATGTCTCCAGCACGATTTTGGGGGACCTGCTGGTGCGCCTGGACAGTGCATCGGGCGTGCATAAGGACACTCTGCGAAGCCTTAACATCGACCCGGAGCGTTTCCGGGTCTTCTTCCGCAAGCACCACTTCGATTTACTCAGCGATCTGCAGGTTATGCAGCAGCTTCTGGACTGGTTAGGCGACCGCTGATCAACACAGCCAGCTAGAGAACGCGTCGGTACTCTATCTCGGGGCGGCGGGCTCCCACAGCTCAATGGGGTTGCCTTCCGGGTCGTAGACCCGCGCGAAGCGCCCATTGGGGTATTCCTCCAGGTCTCGCTCTACCTTGATGCCGGCGGCCTCGAGTTGGGCGGCCATGGCGTCGAGATCATTGACCCGGAAGTTGATCATCCAGGCCTGCTCCTTGCGGCCGAAGTAGTCGGTGTTTGATGAGAAGGGTGCAAACACCGTCGGCCCCGCGTCCTGCATCCACGGCTGTGTATCGTAATCGGTGGGTACGCGCGAAATACCCAGGTGCTCCTCGTACCAGGCGGCCAGTGCCTTCGGGTCTTGTGCCCGGAAGAACATACCGCCAATACCGGTGACCTTTTCCATGGGTGGCTCCTTGCAGCATGTTCCCTCAAGGTAGCCTGCGCGACGGGCAGCCGCCAGTCAGCGGTTTAAGCGGGGCTCCTTGACGGTCAGCAGCACCAGCAGGCCCACCGTCAGCAGGGCGCTGGCACCCAGGAACACCGCGCCGTAGCCCAGGGCCGCCGCCACCAGGCCGCCGATCAGCGGGGCGATACTGCCCGCGCCTTCGCTGACGGTGTTGGCAATGGCGAGCCGCAGGGAGGTGTGTTCGCGGTTACCGAACTCCATGGGCAGGCTGATCGAACCCAGCCGAAAGCCTTCCTGGGAGGCGCCGATGGCAGCGAACACCAACACTACTACCCAGTAGTCGGTGCTGATCAGCAGCACCAGGGTGGACACTATCCACATGACGATGGACAGCAGCATGCATAGCCGAAAGCCATGGCGGTCCGACAGCCAGCCCCAGAACAGGTTGGCCAGCGTCGCAGCGATGGTGAAGGCCACGGTCAGGCTGGCCAGGGTTTCCCCGGACAGGCCAATACTCTCGCCGGCAAAGAGGATATAGAAGGGCAGCGCCATGCGGCCGAGGGTGGACAGGGCACGCGCCGCCACGAAGCGTGCAAAGGCCGGTTCTGCGCGCAGGAAGGCGGGCATCTCACGCAGGTACTGCATGAAGCTGCGCTTGTCTGCCACCGTGGGCGGTTCCGGTTCCTGCACCATTGTTAGCACCAGCAGGCCGATGGTGGTAAGCACAAAGGCCAGCAGGAATACCGCACCGTAGCCCCCAGGGGTCGGCGGCGTGCCCACCAGGTAGTTACCGCCTACCCAGGCCACACCGACGGTGGTGAGGCTGGCGAGGAAGTTCCTGAGCCCCATCAGCCGGCCCCGGTAGTTGACCGGAATGACCTTTGACAACAGAGTCTGGAATACCACCGTCTGCATGCCGGCAAACAGCCCGAACAGGGCCATGGCGGCAAGGGCGGCCAGCAACGCGGCCTGGCCTTCGAGCAGTATCCCGGCGAGTGCCAGGCACAGCACTGCCACGCGCATGGCACCACCGGTCCAGAAGCCCACCGGCAGCACCCTGCGGCGGTGGCCGATCAGGCTGGCGCTGAACAGGGGGGTGATCGCTGCACCGAATGCTGCCAATGAGAGGGCCAGCCCCACGGCGATATCCGAACCGCCGGACAGCAGCAGGATATAGGCGGGAACGAAGGTGGGGGTGCTGACCAGGCGGAAACCGGTTTGTCCGAGCAGGCCGTGCACCAGGTGCACGGCAAAGTTGCGGGGCAGGCGCTCCTGCACGCGCCGGTGGTAATCTCGCTCAGCGTCTGAATCGTACATAGGGTACTCTGGGTGAGCGCCGATGGTAGGCGATTTGCCGACCGGGCGATAGCACTCACCCACGCATACCCTCAACAGGAAGCAATTATGGACCTGGCACTGCCGGCATCATTTGAACGCGAATTTTTCCGCCGCCTCAACTCGGTGGTAGAACCTGCCGTGCGCTGCGGCATCGGCTCACCACGGCTGTTGCCCGCGGGGCTGATCGTGCTGGAGAGCATTGGTTTCAAGAGCGGCCAGGCCCGGCGCACGCCGCTGGTAGCGACGAAGCTGGGGCCGCACATCCTGGTTGCCACTGTGCGCGGTGAGCGCTCGTTCTGGGTCAAGAACCTGCGCAAGCAGCCAAGGGTAAAGTTCTGGCGCGGCGGCCGCGAACACGATGCTAAGGCCTTTGTATTGGCGCCGGGTAAAGCGTTCCGGCGCCCGGCGTCGCTGCCCGCCTATCTGCAGGAACTCACTGCGCGCCTGCAGCCACTCACGCGGCAAGGTTGGGCATTCGCTATCCTTTCACCTCGATAAACACTCAGGAGACAAGCACATGAATTCCAGGCATCTGATGGCGGCACTGCTGGCCACACTGATAAGCGTACCGGCACTGGCAGACCATGCGCTGGTGGGGGCGAAATCCGATATCCGCTTTATCTCGGTGAAGAACGCCGCCATCGCCGAAGTGCACCACTTCAAGTCGCTGAGCGGCGGCATCGAAGACGGTGCGGTGAGTGTCACCATCCCGCTGGTGGATGTGGAAACCATGATTCCGATCCGCAACGAGCGCATGCAGAAGATGCTGTTCGAGACCGAGCTGTACCCGAAGGCCACCCTCACTGCGGCAGTGGATATGGACAAGGTGATGGCACTTCAGAGCGGTGACTACACCACCATGGACGTGAACTTCACCCTCGACCTGCACGGCAGCAGCAAGACCTACACCAGCGCCGTGACTGTGGCCAGGTTAGGCGGCGAGATTCACGTCAGCACCGTGCAACCGCTGGTGGTGAGTGCAGCTGATTTTGAGCTGACCGCCGGTGTCGAGCGACTGCGGGAGATCGCCGGCCTGCAGAATATCGCCACCCAGGTGCCGGTCACGGCGCAGCTGGTGTTTGCCAGGTAGCAACATCCCGTCATCCCCGCGAGCCATGCGTCATCCCCGCGAGCCAAGCGTCATCCCCGCGCAGGCGGGGATCCAGCTTGCTCGGATTTTGGCTAACTGGATTCCCGCCTGCGCGGGAATGACGGTTTGTCAGACTAGGAGTCATTGGATTCCCGCCTGTGCGGGAATGACGGTTTTGCTGACTTGGGAGTCGCTGGATTCCCCTACGCGGGCCTCCGCCTGCGCGGGAATGACGGAACCTAGTAGCTGATTTCCGTAATGTAGAAACGTTGCTCGCCGCTCGGGCTGCGCACCGTGACCTCGTCGTCCAGGCGCTTGCCCAGCAGCGAGCGCGCCATCGGTGAGTCCATGCTGAGCTTGCCGGACTTGAGATCGAATTCGTCGGGGCCGACGATGCGATAGCGCTGTTCCTCGCCGTCGTCGTCTTCCAGGGTCACCCAGGCGCCGAAGTACACCTTGTCCTGGTCGTCCGGCGCCCGGTCCACGACCTGCAGTTCTTCCAGGCGCTTGTTCAGGAAACGCACCCGACTGTCGATTTCCCGGAGCCGTTTCTTGCCGTAGATGTAGTCGCCGTTTTCCGAGCGGTCGCCGTTCTTGGCGGCCTCGTGTACCGCAGAGGTGACCTGCGGCCGCTCCACTTTCCAGAGCTGGTGTAGCTCGGCGCGCAGGGCCGCCTCACCTTCAGGGGTGATATAGCGTGAGCCGCGCTTGCGGGGTGGTCGGTAGCGTCCCATTTGGTTATGTTACGGGTCTTAAGTGTTCAAGGTTGTTCCTGCCGCGATGATAATGCAAAGCCTCTGCCGATGCCTTCTGCTCCTGCTGGCGCTGCCTGCCCATGCCTGCGTCGAGCTATCCGGCGATGTGCGACAGGGTGCGCTGCTGTGGGGCCAGGTGGCGCCGGGCAGCCAGGTATTGCTGGGCGATGAGGCGCTGGCGGTCTCAGAGCAGGGCATTTTCGTGCTGGGCATTGGCCGCGATGAGACAGGCGGTCGCACCCTGACGGTGTCGGGGGATGAAGAGTGCCAGCTCACGTTCGATATCGCCGGCCGCGAATACCGTATCCAGCGCATCGAGGGCGTTCCGCAGCGCACGGTGACGCCGGACCCGAAAGACCTGGAGCGCATTCGCCGTGAGGCGGCAAAGGTGTCAAAGGCACGCAAGCAGAGTAGTGAAGCCACTGACTTCGCCGGTGGCTTTGCCTGGCCGGTGACCGGCCGCATCAGCGGAGTTTATGGTTCGCAACGGGTATACAATGGCACGCCCGGCCGCCCGCATTTTGGGGTTGATGTAGCGGTGCCCACTGGCACGCCCATTACCACGCCAGCGCCAGGCGTTGTCACCCTGGCAGAGCCGGATCTTTTCTACAGCGGCGGTACTATCATCGTCGACCATGGCATGGACGTAAGTTCTTCCTTCCTGCACCTCAGCGAGGTCACCGTGGAAGTGGGGCAGCGAGTCGAGCCCGGCGATGTGATCGGCAAGGTGGGCAGCACCGGCCGCGCCACCGGCCCGCACCTGGACTGGCGCATGAACTGGCGCAACCGCCGGGTCGACCCCGAGCTGCTGGTCCCGCCCATGCAGGATGTGCTCACCGCGCAATAGACAGCCGTGAGCTTGTAGACAGCCGTGAGCTTGTAGACAGCCCTGAGCCCAACCAGACAGCGCCTGCGGACGGTACCGCCCGGCGCCGCATGTGGCGTATAATGCGCGCCCGTTTTCAAGAGAGTCGTCATGACCGGAACCATCGACAAGAAGCTGCTCAGCATCCTGGTATGCCCGGTGAGCAAGGCGCCGCTGGAGTACGACAGCGACAAGCAGGAGCTGGTATGCAAGGCCAGTGGCCTGGCTTACCCGATTCGCGACGGGATTCCGGTAATGCTGGAAGACGAGGCGCGCCAGCTCACGGCGGACGAGAAGCTGGGCTAAGTCGCACTGACTGAGCTGCCCGGACAAACCCAATACGCAGGCCAAAAGGACCCATGGAAGACACAATCTTCGGCAAGATCACTCGCGGTGAAATCCCCACCGAGTTCGTTTACGAGGACGAGCACTGCGTGGCGATCAATGACATTCACCCGCAGGCACCGGTACACGTGCTGGTAATTCCCCGCAAGCCTATCGCCAAGCTGAGTGATGCCGCTGATGAAGACCAGGCCTTGCTGGGACACCTGATGCTGGCAGTCGGCAAGATAACCCGTCAGCTCGGCATCAGTGACGCTTTCCGGCTGGTGGTCAACAATGGAGCGGGGAGCGGCCAGACCGTCTTTCACCTGCATCTGCATATCCTGGCGGGACGCGAGTTCGACGAAGCGACCCTGGCCCGCGGCATTCAGGGCTAGCAGAGAGTCATAGAAAGCCATGAAGAGTTCAGACATCCGCGAGGCTTTCCTCGCCTACTTCGAGCGCCAGCAACATACCCGCGTGGACAGTTCTACGCTGGTACCGCAGGACGACCCGACGCTGCTGTTTACCAACGCAGGCATGAACCAGTTCAAGGACGTGTTCCTGGGCGCCGACCACCGCGACTATAACCGCGCCACCTCCAGCCAGCGCTGCGTGCGAGCCGGCGGCAAGCACAATGACCTGGAAAACGTCGGCTACACGGCACGCCACCACACGTTTTTCGAGATGCTGGGCAACTTCAGCTTCGGTGACTACTTCAAGCGCGACGCCATTCGATTTGCCTGGGATTTCCTGACCAAAGAAATGGGCCTGCCCGAAGATCGCCTGTGGGTCACCGTGCATGTCAGCGACGACGAGGCGGCTGAGATCTGGTTTAACGACATCGGCGTCAGCAAGGAGCGCTTCTCCCGGCTGGACGAAGACAACTTCTGGCAGATGGGTGACACCGGCCCCTGTGGTCCCTGCACCGAGATTTTCTACGACCACGGTGAAGACGTTCCAGGTGGCCCGCCGGGCAGTGAGGGTGAAGACCTCGACCGCTATGTGGAAATCTGGAACCTGGTGTTCATGCAGTACAACCAGTCCGCCGATGGCAGCCGCGAGCCGCTGCCCGCGCCCTCGGTGGATACCGGCATGGGCCTTGAGCGCATTGCCGCGGTGATGCAGGGCGTGCACTCCAACTACGAGATCGACCTGTTCCAGGCGATTCTGGAAGCGGCGGCGAAGCTGCTGGGCCAGGACTCTACCGAGCATGCCTCCCTGCGGGTAATTGCCGACCACATTCGCTCCTGCTCCTTCCTGGTCTGCGATGGCGTGCTGCCCAGTAATGAGGGCCGCGGCTATGTGCTGCGCCGCATCATTCGCCGCGCCGTCCGCCACGGCAACAAGCTGGGCGCCCAGGGTCCGTTCTTCCACAAGCTGGTGGCCACGCTGGTTGACCAGATGGGCGAGGCCTACCCGGAACTGCGCGAGGGCCAGTCGCGCATCGAGCAGGCCCTGCTGGCCGAGGAAGAACAGTTCGCCCGCACCCTCGACAACGGCATGGCCATTCTCGAGGAAGCGCTGGCAGAACTCGACGGCAGCGTGATTCCCGGCGAAGTGGTGTTCCGTCTCTACGACACCTACGGCTTCCCGGTGGACCTGACCAACGATATTGCCCGCGAACGTGAGCTGAGCCTGGACATGGAAGGCTACAAGGCCGCCATGGAGGAGCAGCGCAAACGCTCCCAGGATGCCGGCACGTTTGCGTTTGACTACAACGACGTGCTGAAGCTCGACGGCCACACCGAGTTCACCGGTTACGAGGGCACTCGGGGCAGCGGTACCGTGACCGCCATCGTCAAGCACGGCGAGATGGCAGACGCCATTGCCGAAGGCGAGGAGGGCGTGATCGTCCTCGATCGCACGCCGTTCTACGGCGAGTCCGGCGGCCAGGTGGGTGACTCCGGTTACCTGGACAGCGGCGACGCCCGCTTTGAGGTGCGTGACACCACCAAGGGCAGCGACCAGCACCTGCACCATGGCGTGGTGCTATCGGGGCAAGTGCGCGTCGGTGACAGCCTCGATGCCACCGTCGACGCCGGCGTACGCCAGGCCACCGCGCTTAATCACTCGGCTACCCACCTGCTGCACGCCGCCCTGCGCGAGGTGCTGGGTGATCACGTACAGCAGAAAGGCAGCCTGGTGGACTCCCAGCGGCTGCGCTTTGACTTCAGCAACCCGCAGGCGGTGAGCCGCGAGGAGCTGAAGGCGATTGAAGACATGGTCAATGACCAGATCCGCGCCAACAGCGAGGTCACCACCCGGCTGATGGGCATGGACGCCGCCATGGAGGCGGGCGCCATGGCCCTGTTCGGTGAGAAATACGGCGAGGAAGTGCGCGTTCTCAACATGGGCGGTGACTTCTCGGTAGAACTGTGCGGCGGCACCCATGTGGAGCGCACCGGCGACATCGGCCTTATGCGCATTACCTCGGAATCCGGAATCTCGGCCGGCGTACGCCGGGTGGAAGCGGTGACCGGTGCTGCCGCCATCGCCGCCTTCGATGCCGCCGAAGACAAGCTCGCCCAGATCGGTGAGCTGGTAAAAGGCGACACCGCGACCGTGGTGGACAAGGTCGGCGCCCTGCGCACTGCCAACCGCGAGCTGGAGAAGGAAATCAAGCAGCTCAAGCAGAAACTGGCATCTTCCGCCGGCGGCGATCTCGCCAGCCAGGCCGTGGAGGTAAGCGGTGCCAGGGTGCTGGCGGCCTCCCTGGACGGTGCCGACCCGAAATCCCTGCGCGACACCGTCGACCAGCTCAAGAACAAGCTGGGCAGCGGCGTGATCCTGCTGGCCGCGGTAGAGGGCGACAAAATCGCCCTGACTGCGGGTGTCACCAAGGACCTGACCGACAAGGTACGCGCCGGTGACCTGATGAAGGAATTTGCCGGCCGCCTGGGTGGCAAGGGCGGCGGTCGCCCGGATATGGCCCAGGGCGGTGGCTCCGATGTCGGCGCCCTGGCGGGTGCTCTCGATGCGGTTCCGGAGTGGGTGCAGGACCAACTCGCATGAGCCTGCTGGTACAGAAGTTCGGCGGTACCTCGGTGGGTACCGTCGAGAAGATCGAGCAGGTGGCCGACAAGGTCGCGCACTTCCGTCGCGATGGCCACGGGCTGGTGGTGGTGGTATCAGCCATGGCCGGGGAAACCAATCGCCTCATCGGCCTTGCCCACGAGGTACAGGAGCAGCCGCTGCCACGGGAAATGGACGTGCTGGTGTCTACCGGCGAGCAGGTCACCACCGCACTGCTGGCCATGGCGCTCAACAAGCGCGGCGTCAAAGCCAAGTCCTACAACGGCAGCCAGGTGCGCATTCTTACCGACGACGCCCACACCAAGGCGCGCATTCGTGAGATCGACGACGCCCGCCTGCACGCCGATATCGACGCTGGCTACGTACTGGTAGTGGCCGGTTTCCAGGGCGTGGATGAGGACGGCAACATCACCACCCTCGGGCGTGGCGGCTCCGACACTACCGCGGTGGCACTGGCGGCGGCGCTGAAGGCCGACGAGTGCCAGATCTACACGGACGTTGACGGTGTCTACACCACGGACCCGCGCATGGTCGACGGCGCCCGGCGCCTCGACACCATTACCTTCGAGGAGATGCTGGAAATGGCCAGCATGGGCTCCAAGGTATTGCAGATTCGCGCCGTTGAATTTGCCGGCAAGTACAGCGTGCCCCTGCGGGTGCTGCACAGTTTCGAAGACGGACCAGGCACCCTGATCCGACTGGAGGAAGAGAGCGACATGGAAAACCCAACCATCGCGGGCATTGCCTTCAACCGCGACGAAGCCAAGATCACGGTGCTGGGCGTGCCCGACACCCCGGGTGTTGCCTATCGCATCCTCGGGCCGGTGGGCGAGGCCAATATCGAGGTGGATGTGATCGTGCAGAACGTCTCCGAGGACGGCAGCACCGACTTTACCTTCACCGTGCATCGCAATGAGATGGACAAGGCTGAGGCGATTATCCGCCAGGTGGCCGAAGAACTGGGCGCGCGTCAGGTGACCGCCGACAACAAGATCGCCAAGATTTCGCTGGTGGGGGTAGGGATGCGCTCCCACGCCGGTGTGGCCAGCCAGATGTTCAAGACGCTGGCTGAGGTGGGCATCAACATCCAGATGATCAGTACCTCGGAAATCAAGATTTCCGTCATTATTGACGAGAAGTTCATTGAACTGGCCGTGCGCGCGCTGCACTCCGCCTTCGGCCTGGACCAGGAATCTTCCGCCGAAGCTGAGGTCTGATAACTGGCAATTGCCATAAACTCGTCAATACTTGGTAAATCGGTGCGGACTCATTGCACCGAGCGGCCGTGGTACCGCTAACAGGGACAGGAGTACCAGGACATGCTGATTCTCACCCGCCGAATCGGGGAAACGCTCATGGTGGGCGACAACGTTACCGTCACAGTGCTGGGGGTGAAGGGTAACCAGGTGCGACTAGGGGTAAACGCCCCCAAAGATGTCGCCGTGCACCGCGAAGAGATCTATAACCGCATCCAGCACGAAGACGACCAGAAGCCCAATCAATCAAAAGAATGACGGGTGGAATGGTCCCGCACGCGAGCAGATAACAACGCCAAAGTATTGATTTGAAGGCGGTTATTGGTATGATGCCGCCATTCCGGAGAAGTGGCCGAGTGGTCGAAGGCGCTCCCCTGCTAAGGGAGTATACGTTAATAGCGTATCGAGGGTTCGAATCCCTCCTTCTCCGCCAGTTAAACGAAAAACCCCCGCCTAAAGGCGGGGGTTTTTCGTTTAAAGGGGGAGAGGGCGGACTGATTCGAACCCTTGTTCGACAAAACGCGACCAAAGGAGCGTTTTGGACGCCCGCAGGCCGCAGGCCGAGGACGCCCGAAGGGTCAGAACAGCCCAAAGGCTGTTCTGATCAATCCCTCCTTCAGGCGCCCCAGTGGGGCGCCCAAAGCTCCCATTCCAGCTATCGCCACGTACCCCAAATGGGTCACCCAACACCCGCTCAGCAAAATCTCCGCCGCCAAACGTCATTCCCGCCTGCGCGGGAATGACGAAAGAACCGCCCAAACGCTGGATTCCCGCCTTCGCGGGAATGACGGAAGACAACAACCGCTGTCGAGCCTACAAGCCTCCCAGTCTGACGGCTACCGCCCGAGCCAACCCCGAGCACCTACCCAGAAAAACTTGACTTCAGCCCTGTCTCAGTGATTGAATTGAATTCAGTTCAGTCATAAAGCCCACCCCAACATGCCCAAACCCACCCCCAAAATCGGCGGCCCCCAACGCCTTATCGCAGCCGCCGAACAGGAACTGATTGCCAACCACGGCCACATGGAAATAGCCGCCGTGGCCAGGCGCGCCGGCGTCTCGGTCGGCCTCGCCTACCACCACTTCGGCTCCAAGACCGGACTGATGGCGGCGGTGGTGGATGCCTTCTACGAGCCGATCCGCGAGATCGCGCTGGGCGACGGGATTCCCGTCGACCTGGAGTGGGGTGCGCGGGAGAAGGCGAGGATGGCGGGCCTGGTCGACTACTACTTCAACCACCCGCTGGCGCCACTGATTGCCGGCCGTCTGGCCCGCGAACCGGAAGTGCAGGACGTTGAGCGGGCACATATGGACGCACTGCTGGAAGCCGGCGCCCGCAATATCGCCCAGGGCCAGAAACTCGGTGTGGTCAATCCCGACCTCGAGCCCCACACCACCGTTGCCATGTTGATGGGCGGTATCCATCTGGTGATCGACCGTGCGCTGATCGCTGACCAGCGCCCGTCCCGCGACGAATTCCTGGAGCAATTCTGGCGCCTGGTCAGCAATGCACTTCAGCTCGACAACACTCACACCGCAACCACAGGGGGGCATGCCAATGTCCGAGAACTTTGATATCCACGCCTACAACGACGCCGACCACGCTGCCACCTACGGCCAACTCGACATCAGTGACGAGCGCAGCGCGCCCGAGGTCGCCGCGGATTTCGAGGCGCTCATGCGCGATGGCTACGTGATCATCAAGAATCTGATCGATCACGATACCTGTGACGCGATCAAGGCCGAGTGCCTTGAACTATTGAAGCAGACCGGCCGCAACCCGTTCGAGGGCCATGCCACCCAGCGCGTCTATGATGTGCTGTCCAAAACACGCAGCACCGACCGGCTCGCCGACCACCCGCGCATCCTTGGTCTCATGGACCGCCTGTTCCGCCCCGGTTTCCTGCTCTCTCAAAGCCAGGTTATCAACATCCTGCCCGGTGAAGCGCCGCAGGCGCTGCACACCGATGATGCGTTTTACCGCATACCCCGGCCGCGCCAGGCGCTGGGCGCCGCCACCGTGTGGGCAATCGATGAGTTCACGGAAGAGAATGGCTCAACGGTCGTTATTCCCGGTAGCCACAAGTGGGGCGATGACCGATTGGGCGAGCTCGAAGAGGCCGTCCCGGCGATGATGCCCAAAGGCTCGGTGGTGTTTTTCCTCGGTACCACCTGGCACGGCGGTGGCAAGAACACATCCGCTGCCGCGCGCTTCGCCATCACCCACCAGTACTGCGAGGCCTACATGCGCCAGCAGGAGAACTACCTGCTGGAGCTGTCAAAGGATACCGTGCGGCAGCTGTCGCCCGAACTCCAGGCCCTGGTGGGCTACTCGATTTACCCGCCTTTCATGGGCATGGTCGAGGGCATGCATCCCCTGCGCCTGCTTGAGAACGCCGCCTCCTGACGCGGGCGCACTAGGCCCCGTAAGCCTCAGATAGCTCGACGGTATGCCGCGCCTGCTTCAGGTGCGGTATATCGTACATCTTGCCGTCGATACCCACCGTGCCCACATCGGGCTCGGCCTCGAAGGCCGCAATGATCTTGCGGGCCGTCTCGACTTCCTCCGGGGAGGGCAGGTAGCTGTCGTTGATCACTGCCACCTGGGCCGGGTGAATCGCCAGTCGGCCGCTGAAGCCTTCGGCGCGTGACTGACGGGAGTCCAGGGCCAGGCCCTCGCTGTCGCGAAAGTCGGCATACAGGGTGTCGATGGCGTGCACGCCTGCGGCGTGGGCGGCCAGCAGGGTCTGTGAGCGCGCCATCTGGTAGGTGAAGTGCCAGTTGCCCTCCGCATCCTTGTTGCCGGTTGCGCCCACCGCGGAACTCAGGTCCTCCGCTCCCCAGGTCAACCCGGCGAGCCGCGGCAGGGAAAAGTCGGTGTAGTCCGCCAGGCGCAGGGCGGCGCCCGGTGTTTCGGTCACCAGGGGCAGTAGCTGCACCGCGCCCAGGTCAATGCCGGCGGCGGTTTCCAGCGCATCCAGGTAGTTATTGAGCTGGATGAGGTCCTCCGGCCCCTCTGCCTTGGGCAGCATGATGCCGTCGGGCCGCGCCGGCACAACGGCGGCCAGGTCTTTCAGTGCCATCGGCGTGTCCAGCGGGTTGATCCGCACCCATAGCTGCGGGCTGCGGTTGCCACTCCTCGCCGCCAGGAATTCCTTGAGCATATCGCGTGCTATGGGCTTGCGGGCCGGGGCGACCGCGTCTTCAAGGTCGAGAATGACCGCGTCGGCGCCGCAATCATCGGCCTTGCCGAGTTTCTTCTCGCTGTCGGCAGGGATGAATAGCCAGGAGCGAGGCGTCATGCTGCCGGCCTCTTGCGTTGCAGGCCGCTGCGCTTGCACTGGCCGACCAGGTCGCCATGCTGGTTGAAGGCGCGGTGCTGGAAGGTAACGATGCCCTGGTCGGGGCGCGATTTGCTCTCCCGCAGCTCCAGTACCTCGGTCTCCACGCGGATTGTGTCGCCGTGGAACAGCGGCTTCGGGAAGCGCACCTCATCCCAGCCCAGGTTGGCCACCGCGGTGCCCAGGGTGGTGTCGCCCACCGAAATACCGACCATCAGGCCCAGGGTCAGGCAGCTGTTGACCAGGCGTTGGCCGAACTCGGTGTTCTCCTTGCAGTACTCCTCGTCGAGGTGCAACAGCGCCGGGTTGTGGGTCAGGGCGGTGAAGAACACGTTGTCCGCCTCGGTAATCGTGCGGGTGAGGGCATGCTTGAATACCTGCCCCACCTCCAGCTCGTCAAAGTACAGACCGGCCATGGGTCGCTCCAGCAAATGAAAGGCGTAGGTTAAAGCATCCGCGGTCGGCCCGGTACCGGGTATCCGGGAGCGAGTAAACACGTACAAAAAACCTAGTAATTTCAAGCATTTGAGATTTAGAAAGCCTGCCTTTATAAGCTAAAGGTCTGATGTGTCCTACCGATAGATAAGTTGATAAACCTAACGATAGGCACAAACGGATGACGCCCCCAGGACAGGCCCCCCGGTCCTGTATTACCGCATTGATAGTGTGGGCGCTGGCAATTACCTGCCTGGCGTGGCCGGCTGCGGCCGCGGCGCACGATGCTCATGAAGAGCAACATGACGCGTTGTTCGACCTGTCCCTGGAGGAACTGCTGGATCTCGAGGTATCCGGCGCCTCCCGAAAATCCCAGACTTTGGCCGAAACCGCGGCCGCCGCCTTCGTGATTTCTTCCCGCGACCTGCTGCGCTCCGGTGCCACCAGCATCCCGGAGGCGCTGCGCATGGTGCCGGGGATGCACGTGGCCCGCGTGGATGGCAACGTGGTGGCGGTAACCGCGCGGGGTTCCAACGGCCGCTACGCCAACAAGCTGCTGGTGATGATAGACGGCCGCGCCCTGTATACGCCCGCGTTCTCTGGCGTGTACTGGGACATCCAGGATATCCCCATGGCCGATATCGAGCGTATCGAGGTTATTCGAGGCCCGGGTAGTTCGCTGTGGGGCACCAATGCCGTCAACGGCATCGTCAATGTGGTGACCCGGCGAGCGAGCGATGCCGAGGGCGGCCTGGCCATGGCCAGCGCCGGCAACAAGCTGGACCACGATGTGACCCTGCGCTGGGGCGAGGAAATCAATCCAGAGCTGGCCTATCGGATCTCGGCCCTGGCGGAGCAGCGCGACGGCAACCGCGACCTGATGGGCAATGACACCAATGACGACCTGGAGCAGCTGCGACTCAACAGCCGGGTCGACTGGACGCCCACACAGAGCGACGAGCTGATGTTCAGCGCCGACCTCTACGACGTCGAGTCCGGGGCATCCTTCGCCGTTCAGCAGTTCAGTGCACCCTTCGAAAAAGTGCGGGTGGATGACACCGAGGATTCCACCGGGGGGTCGCTGCTGGGGCGCTGGAAGCACAGCTATGACGGCGGCAGCGCCACGGCGGGACACGCCTATGTCGACTTCATGGACCGGGATGGCCCGCGCTGGGGTGAGCGGAAACTCACCTACGAGCTTGACCTGCAGCACCACCAGACCTTCTCGGAGCGCCACGACCTGATCTTCGGCGGCACGGTGCGCTACCACGATGTGGAGCTGACAGGCTCTGAAGCGCAGCAGATGGACGAGCGCTTCTTCAACAACTTGATTGTCAGCGTATTCGTCGAGAACGATTACAAGGTCCTCAACGACAAGCTCTCACTGATCCTCGGCGCCAAGCTGGAGCACAACGACCTGTCTGACGAGGACGTGGAGTTCATGCCCAGTGCGCGTTTCCTGTACCGGTTCAGCGACGAGACCCAGGTCTGGGGCGCAGTCACCCAGGCGGTGCGCACGCCCAACCTCGCCGAACAGTCTGCCCGTGTGACCGTATCGCTGGACGAGTTCTTCCCCGGCCTCGCCCCGTTTACCCAGCTGCCGGTGTTCATCGACCTGGCCGCCAACGAGAACATGAAGTCGGAAGACATTACCGCCTTTGAGCTGGGCGTGCGCAGCCAGGTCACCCCGGCGCTGAACCTCGATCTGGCGCTGTTCTACAACGACTACGAGAACCTGCGCTGGCCCAAGTTTGGTGGCTTGAGCTGTGTGCCCCACGACGTGCCTTTCCCCGCCTGCCTGGCCGATGCCGAGTACCTGTTGCTGCTGACGGAACTCGCCAATGCCAGCGAAGCCGACGCGATTGGCGCGGAACTGGCGGTCAACTGGCAGGCCACCGAGTGGTGGCAGCTGCAGGGCGCGTTTACCTACATGGATTACGACCTGGAGCCGGACGACGACATCCGCAACGGGCCGGACTGGGATATCAGCAGGGCACTGTCGCTGCAGTCCCGCTTTGATCTCAGCGACTCGCTGCAGCTGGATTTCTGGCTGCGCTACGCAGACGAGATCGAGTACTACGACATTGATGAGTACTGGACCCTGGACGTCCGCTTCGCCTGGCAAATTAACGAGCAGCTGGAGTTTGCGCTGTTCGGTGACAACCTGCTGGAAAGCGCCCACCAGGAGTACCAGTCCGAGCAGCGCGAGCTGGTACCGGTGGAGATCGAGCGCTCCTGGCGCGTCGAGCTCCGCTACAACTTTTGAGGCCTGAACAGTGATGAATAGCGGCTTTCAGGACCAGGTTGTTAACCACATCACAGAGTCGGAATTGCAATTACAGTCCGCGCTGTGTGTGCCGATAGACCCGTAGGGAAGAATAGGCAGAAAACGTGAAACGGATAGACGTGGGTATCAAGGGGCGACAGGCACTGCGTGCCGGCCTCTGGTGCGTATTGCTAGCCGCCAGCCTGGCCACCGGCCGGGCGGCTGCGCATGGCATCTCCCGCGACAACCTGTTCGACCTGTCCCTCGAGGAGCTGCTGACCCTGGAGCTGACCGGTGCTGCCCGCAAGGCGCAGGCGCTGGCAGACACCGCAGCGGCGGCTTTCGTGATCTCCGCGGAAGACCTGAAGCGCTCCGGCGCTGCCAACATCGCCGAGGCGCTGAGAATGGTGCCCGGCCTTGAAGTGGGCGCCATCGATGGCAACAGCTACGCCATCTCGGCGCGGGGCTATAACGACCGCTACGCCACCAAGATGCTGATGATGATCGACGGTCGCGCGGTCTATACGCCGGGTTATTCCGGCGTTTACTGGGAAATCCAGGATCTCCCGATGACCGAGATCGAGCGTATCGAGGTGGTGCGCGGCCCGGGCGGTGCGCTGTGGGGTGTCAATGCGGTCAACGGGGTGATCAATGTCGTCACCCGCGAGGCGGGGGTGTCATTGGGCGGACAGGCGATTGCCGGGGCTGGCGACAGGCTCGACCACGACCTGTCCGTGAGCTGGGATGCGTCCTTTGAAGAATCCGGTGGCTATCGTCTGTACGGACAGCGCGAGCAGTGGGACGGTAACCAGGACATGGACGGCAATTCGCTGGCGGACACCCGCGAGATCAGCCGTATCGGCGGCCGCATCGACTGGTCGCCCTCCGCGGTAGACGACGTGACCCTCACCGGCAGCCTGTACTCGGTCGATTCCGGCGTGAGCCTGGCACAGGTACAGCGCGAGGCGCCTTTTGAGCGCATGCGCGTAGACGATGAGCGCGAGACAGATGGCGCTTACCTGGTCGGTAACTGGCGCCATCAGTCCGGGCTGCGCAACGAGAGCGCCGTGACCGCCTACCTGGACTACCTGGACCGAGATGACCCCGGCTACGGGGAAGAAAAAACCACGGTCGAGATCGACTTCCAGCACCGCTGGCTGAACCTGGCGGGGCACGACCTGATCGCCGGCGCCACGCTGCGCTACCACGACATTGAACTGACCGGTTCGGAAGACAATTTCTTCACCGATACCAATCACGACAACCTGATCTTCAGCGTATTCGCCCAGGATGAGATCGAGCTGGTCGACGACACTCTGTTCCTGACCCTCGGTGCCCGCGCCGAGTACAACGATTTCTCCGACAGTGACCTCGAGTTTATGCCCACTGCACGCCTGCTGTGGCGACAGAGCGAGCGAACCTCATTCTGGGCGGCAGCCAGCCGGGCGGTGCGCACTCCCAACCTGGGCGAGCAGTACTCGGTGGTGTCACTGCCGCTCGACCAGTACCTGCCGGGCCTGCTGCCGGAGGATGCGCCGTTCGCGGCTTTCCTGCAGCTGGAGGGCAGCGCCGGTGCCAAATCTGAGGACCTCTACGCCTACGAGCTGGGCTTCCGCTCCCAGGTAACGGATCAACTGCACGTTGACCTGGCGCTCTACTACAACCGCTACGAGAACCTGCGCTGGCCGAAGTTCACCGGCATCGAGTGTGTGCCGACGGGCGGTGCTTTCCCCGCCTGCCTCGGCCAGCCCGGCCTGGAATACGTGGATTTCATGACCCAGATCGCCAACGCCAGCGATGGCGAGGCCTGGGGCGCGGAGCTGGCGGTCAACTGGCGGGTGAGCGAGCACTGGCAGCTGCTGGCGGCCTACACGGGCAGTGACTACGAAACCCGTCCCGACACCCTCATTGATTCGCAGGGCATGGGCTTCCGTAACCAGCTCTCACTGCAGTCGCGACACGACTTCAACGACCGCGTCGCGCTGGACCTGTGGCTGCGCTACGTGGACGAGGTGGAGTTCTATGACATTGATGACTACTGGTCGTTGAACCTGCGGCTGGCCTACCGGCTCAGCGATGCGCTGGAGTTCGCCCTGGTAGGCACAGATCTGCTGGATGGCAGTCACCAGGAGTACGAGACCGAGGTGCGGGACCTGGTGCCCGTGGAAATTGAGCGCGCGGTGCGCGCCGAATTCAGGTTCAGGTTCTAGGACGCTGGCAATGGGCATGTTGAATCGAAACAGGCAGAACACGGGGGGCGCGCGCAAGCCTGGCCGCAGCCTCCTGTTGTCGCTGCTGTTCGCTTTCTGCAGCCAGGTCAGCGCCGGGCCTGACAGCTTCACGCAGAGCGAACTGAATGTCGCACTGCTCTACAACGTCACCAAGTTTGTGCGCTGGCCCGAGTCCAGCTTCTCCTCGCAGGACCAGGCACTGACTGTGTGTGCCTTTGCTTCCGCCGACTACGAAGCACCGCTCGCTGCGCTCGAGCAGCGCAACGTCAATGACCGACCGATACAGGTTCGCTCAATGTCGCCCGGGCAGGGGGAGGTCGCCAAGGACTGCCACGTGCTGTTCTTCGCCAACGGCAGCAAGGACTTCTACCAGCAGGAGCTACAGCGCGTCGACGGCCTGCCGGTGCTGACCGTAGGAGACTTCCGCGAGTTCACCCAGGGTGGCGGCATGCTGTCGCTGTCGAAGTCGCGCAAGCGGGTGAATATCGAAATCAATATCGACGTCAGTGAAAGCGTGGGGCTCGAGTACAACTCCCAGCTTCTGGAGCTGGCGAAGGTCATCAAGAATGCAGCGGGAGGCAAGGAATGAACCTGCTCGCCAATCGATCACTGTCGTTCAAGGTCCGCTCCATCATCCTGATCTCGGCGGGTAGTGCACTGTTGGCGGGATTCCTGATACTGCTGGCGGTTGAAGTCTTCCTGTCGCGCCAGGCGCTGGAGAACCACGTGGCTACCCTGGCCACCACGCTCGCAAGGAACAGCGCGGCGGCCCTGATCTTCGAAGATGAGCAGCAGGCCCAGCGGCTGCTGCTGTCGGTCAAGGCAGACCCGAACATCCTCGGCACACAACTGCTGACGGAGGGGGAGGAGCTGGTGGCCGGCTGGTCCGGCAACCAGGGCCAGAGCATCGAGGCCGGTGACAGCATCGTGCGCGCCGATGCCTATCGCGCCTACAATCGCATATCGTCGCACCACTGGTATGACGGCCTGACTTCCCTGAGCCTGCTGACGCCGGTGATCTACAAAAACGATACGGTAGGGCACCTGTACATTCGCAGCAGCCTGGGCGCCATGCTGGATCGGCTGTACTGGTTCACCATCACGGGATTGCTGGCGGTAGTGGGCTCTTTCCTGCTGGCCTACCTGATGTCGCGTATCCTCGAGCGGGTCATCGTCGGCCCGGTCACCGGCCTGCTGTCGGTGACCAACCGGGTGGCGGACAACAACGACTTTACCGTGCGCGCCCACAAACACAGTGACGACGAGGTGGGGGACCTGGTCGATGGCTTCAACAAGATGTTGAAGCAGTTGCATCTCAGGGACAGACGGCTTGAGAACCACCGACACGAGCTGGAAGCGCGGGTCGCCTCCCGGACCCGCAGCCTGCAGGATGCCAAGGAGCGCGCGGAAGAAGCGACGCGCGCCAAGAGTGAGTTCCTGGCGCGGATGAGCCATGAGATTCGCACGCCCATGAACGGCGTGCTGGGCATGGCCGGTCTGTTGATGGATCACCCCGCCCTGGATGAGCGACAGCTGGACCTGATCAAGACCATCAAGCATTCCGGCGAGTCGCTGCTGATGATCATCAACGACATCCTCGATTTCTCCAAGCTGGAATCCGGCAACCTGTCACTGGACGTCTCGCCCTGTGACCTGCGCAAGGTGGTTACTGAAACCGTAGAACTGCTGGCGGAAACCAGCTCGGTGAAGGGGCTGGAACTGATCTGTGACATTCCCCCGGATGTGCACACCAATGTCGAGGTCGACGTGCTGAGGCTGCGGCAGATGCTGACCAACCTGGTGGGCAATGCCATCAAGTTTACCGAGCAGGGCGAGGTGCTGGTGCGCGTGACCCAGGAGTCGATCACCGATTCCGATGCGGTGATGCTGTTCGAGGTTATAGACGCCGGTGTGGGGATTCCAAGGGACAAGCAGCAGCACATTTTTGAACTGTTCACCCAGGTCGATGAAACCACCACGCGCAACTACGGTGGCACTGGGCTGGGCTTGGCTATTACCCGCGAGCTGACCCAGCTGATGGGTGGTGAGATCGGCGTTGAGAGCGAGCCGGGCAAGGGCTCGCGCTTCTGGTTCCGCCTGGAGCTGCCGCTCGACGAGGAGCCGCCGACCACCGAGTTCGATGCCGCACTCACGGGCAAGCGGGCACTGATCGCCGATGACAATGCCACCAACCTGCGCATTCTCAAGCACCAGCTGCTGGCCTGGGGCCTGACCGTTGACTGTGTCGATAGCGGATCCCGGTTGCTGGGCTGCTTCGACCTGGCGCGCGAGCAAAACGAGCCCTACGACCTGGTGGTGCTGGACATGAATATGCCCGGCCTCAATGGCCTGGAAGTGGCGCAAATCATACGCAACAAGCTGGATGACAAGGCCACACCGGTCCTGTTGCTGAGCTCTCTGATGACCTCGCGCGATTCCGAACAGTGGCAGCAGGCCGGCGTTACCGCATCGCTGACCAAGCCGGTGAATTCCGAGGCGCTCTACCGCGCGGTGCTCAAGCACACCGGCTGTGATGTGCCAAAGCCCACCCTGCAGGATCGGGCACCGGCTGTAGCCGAGGCGCTGCCGCCCCTGCATCTGCATGTGCTGCTGGCGGAAGACAACCCGGTCAACATGAAGGTCGCCTGCAGCGTGCTCGAGCGCCTCGGGTGTACCTTCGATACCGCTCGCGACGGCCGGGAGGCGGTCCACAGCGTTGCAGAAAAAGCCTTTGATGTGGTCCTGATGGACTGCCAGATGCCCAACCTGGATGGCTATGAGGCCACCGCGCTTATCCGGGAGCGGGAAGCCGAGCAGGGTGTGCCGGGTATTCCCATTATCGCGTTGACTGCCAATGCCCTGGACGGTGACCGAAAGAAGTGCCTGGAGGCAGGCATGGACGACTACCTGTCCAAGCCTTTCAAGATCGAGGACCTGCATGAGCGTCTTCAGGGCGCGGTCAGGGGCGGTGCTGCGACAGGCACGCCGGCACCCGCCTCTGAATCGGAAGCGGAGCCTGAAGAGAACCAGGCAGACCACCTGGTCGACCCGGACGCCCCGGCTATCGACCCTGAGAAGCTGGCCGAGCTGGAGGAGCTGGTCTCGCCGGAGCTGGTACTTGAGATTCAGGAGTCCTTTGTCGAGAGCGCACCGGGCGCCATCGCCCAGATGCGCACCGCGCTGACTTCTGCGGATGCTGACACGCTGGCCCGCGCCGCGCACAGCCTGAAGAGCAGCAGCCTCAATGTGGGCGCTGTTATCCTCTCGCAGCTGTGCAAGGAACTGGAGCAGCTCGCCCGCGCCGGCAGCCTTGATGATTGCAAGCCGCTGGTGCAGCAGGCGAGCGCCGAGTACGACCGCGTATTTGCGGTCATGCAGCCTGCTCCTGACGAGGCCGCGAGATGATGGAGCTGCTGGGAAATTCCCGCAGCAGGCCACTGCTGCTGATCGCCGATGACGACAAGGGCACGCGGCTTATTCTCCAGCACGTGTTCACCAAGGACGGTTTCGATGTCTGTCTGGCCGAAAACGGTGCCGAGGCTATCGACAAGTACGCGGAGCGACGCCCCGATGCGGTGCTGCTGGATGTCCAGATGCCCTATATGGACGGCTACCAGGTCTGTGAACTGATCCGCGACCGCGAGCGGGAAGTGAAAACCCCGATCGTGATGATCACCGGCCAGAACGATATCGAGTCCATCAGCCGCGCTTACGATCTGGGCGCCACCGACTTCATCTCCAAACCCTTCGACAAGAACACGCTGCCGTTCCGCATGCGCCACGTACTGCGCGCCCACAGTGAGCACAACAGCCTGCACGGCCTGATGCACGGTATTCCCGATGCCATCGCGGTGCTGGACGACACCGGCGACGCGATCGATTTCATGAATGCCAACCGGCTGTTCCGGGACGTGGAGAATGCCGACATGCTTGAACTGTTCAAGCGCGGACACCGGCTGCCCAGGGGGTTTATGGACAAAGTGCGCGAGTGTGTTCGCCGCACCCTGCAAACCGACGAGGTGCAGGAGCTGGAATTCCAGATAGCCAACAGCCAGCGGCATTTCGAGGCGCGTATCATTCGTCGTGACGCCTATTCCGCCCTTGCGATTATCCGCGATGTAACGGAACGGCAGCGCTCTGAGCAGAAGATCCAGGAGCTGGCCTATTCCGATACGCTCACCGGGCTGCCGAACCGGGAGCAGTTCAAGAAAATCCTGGCTACGGCGATCCGCCGGGCGGATGCCACCGGTACCAGCGCCGCCTTGCTGTACCTGGACCTCGACCGCTTCAAGCGAATCAACGATACCTTTGGCCACTCCGTGGGCGATGCCCTGCTGTGCGCGGTGGCTGAACGCTTGCGCACCTCCATTCGCAAGTCGACGAGGGGCGAGTCGTCGATCCCCGGCGGTACCGAAATCTCGCGCCTGGGCGGCGATGAATTCACGATTGTTGTTCCCGAGCTATCCGACAAGAGCCATATCGAAAGCCTCTGTTCGCGCATCCAGCGTACCCTGACAACACCGTTCGTCTGTGAGGGACACCAGATCGTGGTCAGCCCCAGCATCGGTGTCGCCATTTACCCCGAGCACGGTGACGATGAGCAGGAATTGCTGATGCGTGCTGACACGGCGATGTACGAGGCCAAGGGCGAAGGCGCCAACAACGCGCGGGTCTACCATGAGTCGATGAATGCGCGCTCCCTGGAACTGCTTGCGCTGGAGTCAGAGATGAACCGCGCGATAGAGCGCAATGAGCTGGAGTTGCACTACCAGCCCAAGATAGATATCCGCGAGTGGCGGTTGGTGGGCCTGGAAGCGCTAATACGCTGGAAGCACCACGAGCGCGGCTGGATTTCCCCGGTAGACTTCATTCCCATCGCCGAGGACACCGGCCAGATTATCGACATTGGCCGCTGGGTGCTGCAGGAGGCCTGCAGGCAGCTGGGCGAGTGGCGGGAAGGCCCGGCCGCCGGTCTGCAGATAGCGGTCAATATCTCCAGCCAGCAGTTTACCCACGACGATCTGCAACGCTCAGTGATGGAAGCGGTATGGGAGAACCGGGTCGGGCCGCGCATGCTGGAACTGGAGATCACCGAGAGCGTGCTGGTCGGTAATGTCGATGAAACCATCGACCTGCTGACGGCGCTGAAGACCAGCGGCGTGTCGGTAGCCATCGATGACTTCGGCACCGGCTACTCCTCCCTGTCGTACCTGAAGCGCTTCCCGGTGGACAAGCTGAAGATCGACCGGACCTTCATCCGCGACCTGCACCGCAACCCGGACGATGCCGCCATCTGCTCTGCCATCCTGGCAATGGGGCGCCAGCTCGGCCTGGCCGTGGTGGCGGAGGGCGTGGAAAACGAGGAGCAGCTACAGTTCCTCGACGAGCGCGAATGCGACCAGGTGCAGGGCTACTACTTCGGCAAGCCCATGCCGGCTCACGCGTTGCCTGACTTCCTGCATGATGTTCTCAACCCTCACCTGGCAGAGCTGAAACGCAACAGCCGCGCTGCACCCTAGCAGCCGCGGGTCAGCACCGACGCGGTGTTGGCACTGGCGGCAGAACTGCACCCGGAAGCTGATGAATCAGGCGAACAGGTCGCGGACCAGCTCCGCCACCGGCACCTCCCGGCAGTTCTCCGGCTGGGTGCCGCTCCACACCGGCGTGAAATCAAACTGACCGGCGGCCTCTGCCGTCGCCCGTAACGGCGCCAGCGCCTGTCCCGCGGTGGGGAAGGGGGGTGCCAGCGCACTGATGGGGCCCAGCGCATCGGTGAGTGCGGTAACAATGCTGCGCGCCGGGCGACCAGAAAAGGTGTTGGTGATAACCGTGCCACGGGCTGGCGCCTCGCGCAGGGCCTGGCGATGTAAATCGCTGGTGTTGCACTCGGGGCACAACATGAATGCCGTGCCGATCTGTACCGCGGCGGCGCCCGCTTCCAGCGCGGCGCTCACCGAGGCGCGGTCGCCGATGCCGCCGGCGGCAATCACCGGCGCATCCACGGCCTCCACAACCTGTTTGAGCAACACCATGGCAGGCGGCTGGTCATCCAGGGTGTCCCGCAGGAACATGCCGCGGTGCCCACCGGCCTCGATACCCTGGGCAATAATGACGTCGGCGCCGCGCTCGCAGAGCCACAGTGCCTCATCGAGGGTGGTGGCACTGGAGAGCACCAGGGCACCGGTGGCCTTCACGGCATCCAGCAGCTCAGGGGCGGGTAGCCCGAAATGGAAGCTCACCACGGCGGGCTTGAGCGCTGCCACCAGTTCCGCCTGTTCGGCGCCGAAACTGCGGCGGGCCGGCCCCGCGGCGGCGTCAGAGGCCTGCACACCCCAGGTGTCATAAAACGGCGCCAGCGCCTCGCGCCAGCGCTGCTGCACGGACTCATCCGGCGTCGGGGCCTGGTGGCAAAAAAAGTTGAGGTTGAAAGGTGCCTCGGTCTCAGTGCGCAACTGCCCGACCTGCTCTGTTGCCTGTGCGTTGTCCAGGAAGGCACAGGGCAGCGAACCTAACCCCCCGAGCTGGCAGATCGCCGACGCCAGCCGCACGTCGGACACCCCGGCCATCGGCGCCTGGACCAGGGGGTGACGCAGCCCCAGTGTGGCAACAAGGTTCATTTGTCGGAGCGCTGTTTGCCGGCGGGTCTATCCAGTATGGCGTCCTTGCGGGTGGTCAGCTTGGGCTTGTCGAGCAGCTCGTCGAGCGGGCCCGGCGTGTCTTCCGTAGTTGCAGGCGCTGCAGCCGGCGTAGCCGGTTGTTCGGGTTTTGGCTCCGCCCAGCTACCCGGGCGCAGCTGCCAGAAGGCGTACACCAGCGCGCCGTAGACCACCAGCGTCTTGATGATCAGCGCCGGGCCCAGCCACTCGGGTTTGTGGCCGTTGAGGTAGAGCGCGATATCGTCGAATACCCAGGCGGTCACCAGGGCGATGGCCACAGCGATAAACAGCTTGAACAGCTTGCTGCGGTAGCGCCCGGCCAGGGTCAGCAGGGCGGTGGTGCGCGCGAAACGGTACAGGGACACGATCTACGCCCTACAGCCCGCCCAGGCCCAGCAGCGCTAATGCGCCCAGCAGGCCCGCCTTCTGCAGGTCGCTCTTCACATCGGTTTCTGCATCCGCCACCAGGTACTCCAGCTCATCCTTGGAGAGGTCGTGCTCCGACTTGCCGTGCAGGATCAGATCCTTGCGCACCCGCCGGATAGCGGCCTTGCGGACACGCCGGTTGAATACCTTGTGGGGCAGCAGGGCCTGTAATCGCTCGAGATCCATGGCGCTGTTGTAGCAGACCCCCCGATTCGTGTCCAAGCCCTTGACTCACCATGACTCGGCCCCTATAGTACGCGGCCTTCTCGCCCCGCGGGTGAGATGGTATGCTTCGCGTTTGTGGCCCAAAGGCTGCAAGGAGTACCTGGCTCGCCGGGTTTGCTTACGAAGAAATAGTTTTATGCGCCTGTAGCTCAGCTGGATAGAGTACCTGGCTACGAACCAGGCGGTCGCACGTTCGAATCGTGCCAGGCGCGCCATATAAAAGAAAAGGCCCCATCCGTAGGATGGGGCCTTTTCTTTTATGCGGAGTACCTCCGCGAGTGAACGTCGCGAAGCGAAGCTTCGCAGAGTTCGACAAAACGCGACCAAAGGAGCGTTTTGGACGCCCGCAGCATCCGATTCAAATATCACTCGCCACTATCGAACAGATACGCAACGCCCTCTTTAATGCGGCTGACTTGTGCTTTTGACCAGGTAACATGATCAATAACCCTGGATTGCTTGTTGAATAGCATCAGGCTACCGCCCGTGTTCGCCAGCTTTAATTTGCCTTTGTTTCTACCTTTGAATACCGCCGACTCGCCGGCGCCAATACTGCCTTTCAGAACCGCTTCGCGCCCCTGACCATCGACAAGTCGCCACCCGCTAATGATGGTTTTCCGACTGCCGCGATTATGCAGTGAAACCCACTCACCTGTGCTTTCCTTGCCTTTCGGGTTAATCATCGCCGAGTTGATGACGATGGTGCGGTCTCTCAATTGCTCAACGCCTTGCCGTACCTGATCACTGGACGAAACAATATTTTCGCCACCACGCACTGGGATGCGCTCTGGAAAAGAAGAGACGTGGTTTTCTCTGATGCGCACTTTCTTGTTAAAGAAAAAGAGCGGATTAGCGTCAAAAAGTTTCTTGTCAAATCTAATGCCGGTCAGGGCTTGAATCTCGGAAATTGTGACCTGGTATTCGCGATTCGTTTTCACTGTCTTACCACCCTTTTTGTCGCGTAAGACCTGATCATCCTGAAAGACTGCAAAGGCCAGAACACCAAGCTTGTCTTGAGCAGGAACATCTTTGCGGCGGTAGCAGATGATCTTAAAGAAGCCAGAAGGTACACGCGCACTGTCTGTGTCACTCAGGTTTATGTGCCTGTCCAAATCACCGTAAATCGGCCCGGTAAACACGGTTAGCTTGTTATTCGTATCGTCCTGAAACTCTCTGACAATGTTCAGTTCGATCTCTTTCCACTCATCTCGATTGAGGTTTTCGTGTTGCAGGCTCGAATTGGCATACACAAATGTGGCCTTCCCGGCTTTGTCTACCGCCGTTTTAGTCGCCCCCCACATATTGTTAAATCGCATCACCATATGCCCGCGATCATATGGATTGGGGACTTTGACGCCGTTTACTGTTCTGTCTTTATAGTATTCATTGCCGAGTTGGTTCTCTTCACCAATCGCCTTTACTTTGCTCCAGCTTTTTTCGCCGTTGCCTGGCACTTTTGCAATAAACTGATCCTGGTCGATATTGGCAGCGGAATAGACTAGCTGGCGCGTGTTCTTGTTCATCACGAGTGTGAAGTGGATGTGATCAGAAAAGAAATCTTCCCTGAGAATGCCAGGCTCTTTTAGCGTTGATTTCTTGAGTGCGGCCTTGAATTTGTTGGGGTGAGGTAATGGTATCCGTATGCCATCACCTATAAAGTCGGGGTCGTATCCAATTGCCATAATACTTACCTCCATATCTACTTGCATCGTGGCAGAAGCCTGGATCAGTTAGATGTCCAATACCTCACAGGTCAGTTTAGGCAGTGGATATTAAA
>JAAUXY010008719.1_pt1 | contig 31646 bp, 31 predicted proteins | sample 7278121 | NCBI WGS metagenome assembly JAAUXY01 (sample SAMN14350117, study PRJNA611818) | marine sediment metagenome | isolation source: surface marine sediment (1.8m) | place: French Polynesia: Moorea | collected 2018-08
AAAAGATAAGTAACAAATGCTTAAAAATTTAAAGGTTGTGAGGAAATTACTTTTTGTCTTTGGTTTGAAGTCCTTTGATTCGGTTTTTGTAAATGCCGGGGGCGGAATCGGGTATCTCTATTGCGCCCACGGTGTTTTTATAAAAATCCGTGTCCTCAACTCCCCCAACAATCGCATAGCCGTACCCTTTGTTTTTCATATCCAGCAGGCAGGCGTCCATCAGCGCCGTGCCGATTCCTTTATGTCGATGTGGTTTTATCACTCCGATAGGGCCAAAAAATCCCAAGGCCGTAGCATCGTAGCAGGCAAAACCGATGATTTTGGTATCTTTGACGGCCACATAACAGGTCCGGGGCTGATTGGACAGGGCCACATCGACCTCGCTGGCCCAGCCGTCACCAAAATGATCCAAAACCCAGGCGATGATAGCGTGTTTTTCAGGGCCGATCGGTTTACGAAGCTCGATGCCAAACGCCGTTTGATCTGCTTCAAATGGCCCCAGCGTCTTAAGCTCATACAATTTAATTAGCATATCTGCCATTGGCATCTCTCCTTCTTCAACGGGTACCGTAGCCAAAATACAAAAAATATCATTAACTATTTTAATTGGTTTGTCAAAAATAGAAACATCAGCCCTGGCTTAACAATCTATTTTTATATGATTGTAAGGGCTTAAGTCAATTGTCAAAAAAAATGCGAAGCGGGCGAAACTTTTTTAAAGCCATTGTGTTTAACTCCAATAGAGACGAGGCCCGCCATATGAAAAAACTGCAAGCATATATACAAACGGAGGCAATGGTAATGAGAACAAAACTGTTAACGGCATTCACCGGGGTGACTTTGTGTCTGGCTTTTGCATTAACTCCCAATCCGATTCTGGCGGAAGAGGAGAGCGCCGATTTAAGGCCGGGTATGTCTTTGCGGCAACGCATCGACACCAATGGCGATGGTACCATCGATGCGGATGAAAAGGCGGCTTTTCGAAAACACTATCGTAAACGCTTTGATAAAAATAACGACGGTAAATTGGATCGAAGTGAAAGGCGGCATGCACGTCGCCGGTTTGACCGGGTCGAGGATCGCTGGGACCGCCGGGAAGATAAATTTGATCAACAGGAAGACCGCTGGGATCGCAGAGAAGACCGCTGGGACCGGCGTGAGGACGTGCGCGACCATCGCGAAGACAGACGCGACCGCTGGGAAGATGTGCGTGACCGCCGAGAAGATCGTTATGATCGTCTCGAAGACAGATACGATCGTCGCGAAGACCGCTGGGACCGTCGCGAAGACATTCGGGACCGCAAAGATGATCAAATCAAGGCCGATCGCCTCAGCAGGTTAGAGGAGCGTTTAGCCAACACTGATGACCCCAAAGAAAAGGCCCGACTGGAAAGACGCATCAACCATTTGAATAAAAACATTCGTCGGGATAAAGCCGAGGATCGCTGGGACCGCCGGGAAGACAGATACGATCGTCGCGAAGACCGCTGGGACAGCCGTGAAGATCGCTGGGATCGGCGCGAGGATATGCGGGACCATCGCGAAGATCGTCGTGACCGCAGGGAAGATTTCCGGGATCGCAGAGAAGATCGTCGGGACCGCCGAGAGGATTTCCGGGACCGCAAAGAGAACCGCCGGGACCGTAGAGAAGATGTCCGTGAATTTAAAAGGGATCGGCGGCAGCACGGCAGGCATGCTCAGCGCGGGGCAGGGGGCGGCAGGCGCGGCCACCGTCGCTAACCTCCGACGCTAAAGCTTCCGTCTTCGTTTAAACTTCGCCGGGATAAAATGGAGGTCAAGAAGCTATGGCGCGCCAAGGCCACCGGCGCTAAGAATATCGATCCTTTACAACGAAAAAAACGGCAGCCCGCTCTACGGGCCGCCGTTTTTGTTTTGCAGATGTCTACCTTATGCCAAAGGCCCCAAGCTTAATCTAATTTGCCTCTATTTTTGTCAAATCTGTTTCTAAATCAATACCGTACTTTTTGATGCGCTTCCAAATTGTCACGCGGCTCACGCCCAAAAGCCGTGCGGCCTCGGATTGATTGCCGCCGACCTGACGCAACGTATCAATCATTATTTTTCGCTCTTCTTCCCACGATGAGGCGCTTCGATGATGGTTTATTAAAGGTCTTCTGCCGTTGGCACTGATCTTGGGCGGGAGATGTTCTTTGTTGATCCAATTCTCCGAACATAAAACAAAGGCATATTCAATAGCGTTGCGCAACTCGCGCACATTGCCGGGCCAGGAATAAGTTAAAAGGGCTTCCATGGCTTCCGGTGTCAGACCGACGATCTCTTTGCCGGATTTTTCGGCATTTTGTTCAATGAAATTTTGTACGATCAGGTGGATATCATCAAGCCGCTCGGAAAGAGGTGGGCATTTTAGCGGGAAAACGTTAATGCGGAAGAACAGGTCTTCGCGAAATAATTCTTCATCAATAAGGTTTTCGAGATCTTTGTTTGTGGCGGAGATAATTCTGACATCCACCGGGATGGGCTTGTGATCACCGACACGTTCAATTTCCTTTTCTTCCAGAACCCGCAGCAGCTTCACCTGGATACCCAACGGGATGTCGCCGATTTCGTCTAAAAAAATAGTGCCTTCGTGGGCGGCTTCGAACCGACCGATGCGCGTTCGGTCGGCCCCGGTGTAAGAACCTTTTTCATGGCCGAAAAGTTCACTTTCGAGCAGATTTTCATTCAGGGCGGCGCAGTTGACCTTAATAAAGGGTTTGTCTTTACGGGGGCTGTCTTCATGAATGGCACGGGCCACCAGCTCTTTACCAGTGCCGCTCTGACCATGGATGAGTACCGGTGCTTCGGTCTGGGCCACATTCTCGATAAGCTCAAAAAGGTGCTGCATCGGCGGCGATTCGCCTAAAAGCCCATGGTGTTGATCTTCCAGCCGACAGCTTTTACGCAGGCTCAGGATTTCCTGTTGCTGGCGCACGATTTCAGAGATATCGGTCAAGGTTTCCACCGATCCGATCATTTTTCCTTCAGGATCTTTAAGCACGGTTGCATTCTTGACGACATGTAAAGCCCGACGATCTTTCCTGGAAATTAAGCATTTCTTGGCGGTGACGATACCTTTTTCATACAGGCTGCACCACTCCTTACCGGGACCGCGCCCATATAGCTCACAGCCGGTGCAATTCAAAGTGCTGCAATTTTGGCCGACCAATTCGTCGGCCGAGTAGCCGGTCAGCCTTTCAGCCGCCGGATTCATGGCCAGGATGTTCCCCTCCGGGTCGATCACCATCAGACCGTCCTGTAAGGTATCGACAATGGTTTTCCAGTATTTACCAATATCCATTAGCATGCGCTCCTTGGGTGCAAAATTCGTGCGCTAATTATTTGAAGTGTTTCGATTAAGGTTAATGGCAAAATAAAGCTCAACAATTTTTTTGTTTCTTGTTACCGAGCCTACAAAATCAAACAATTAGCAGATTCCTGTCTTAAAATTGGTTGTTTAATTAAAACCATTAAACGATAGAGAAACTGTTAACACTGTTAACCTTTGAGTGTTAACTTAACACTTTGTGTTAACGATAACAATGGGAAAAAGCTAATTTCACAAAAATCTCAAAAAGAGGCAATATTTATGACAACGTACCAATTTAAAAGACGGCAACACTAATTATAATAAATTGTAATCATTATATTTACTGATGATATGATGGAACTCTCTGCCGGTATACATGGAAGCGAAAAAAATATGCTTCTGTAAGACCGGCGCCCTGATTGTTCAACCCAGATAGTGTATCAGCGATGTAGTGGCAACGGATGGGGGTTAACCTGCAAACGAATGGCCCTAAGTGTTAACCTGTTAACCGCTAAAAGATTAACACTCGCCGGTGAAAAGCCTTTTATACAAGTTTGATGTAAAATAATATATAAAAAATTCAGTATTTTGTAAATTTGTAAAGCACTTTAGTGGGTTGGCATGGGCTTTGCTATCTTAACATTACCTGAACAATCAACCTTCCAGATGATTTACACAGATTGCTAAAATTGGGAATAAACCGTTTAATCCTATACACCAAATTAAATTAAGTCAGCAGAAAGGAGAAATCATGATTCGCAAGATAATTCTAACAGTAATGGCAGTGTTTTTTGTGTTTTCTACAGTGGGCCTGAGTTTTGCGTTGGATAAGGGCAACAAGCGCAAAGGTAAATATACCTATCGCAAAGTCTATAAGGCCTGCTTTGAGCGCGGTGCTGTTGATTCCCAGACGCCCCCCATCAGCCCGGCCGATAAAACCCAGGCCGAATGGGAAGCGCTGTTTACCAGCAAAGATTATTCGCAATTCGGCTGTGATGAGGAGTGGACCAATCTGAATGACACCCAGGTGTCCGATATCTACACCTATTTATATGAGCACGCCTCGGATTCACCGACGCCGGCCAAATGTAAATAGATACGTTACAAATTCAACTGTATGGCTGCCGGGCTTGCGGCCCGGCGGCAAAAAATAAACCCGAAAGGAAAACATCATGCGGATCAAAGGATTAGCCATCATATCCCTGGCTTTGTGCATGGCACTGGTTTTCGGATGTGCGGCTACACAGAAATCTGCCGAGCCGGCTAAAGCCGACTGGCAGTTTCACGACATTGTGGATGTAGCGTTCGTGCAGCCGTATGCTACCGTGCCCCAGCCTAAAGGGGTGATGATTATCGATTCGCGGCCGTACAAGCCCAAATATGCCAACGGGCATATTCCTACGGCCGTCAATATTCCGGGCAGCCAGTTCGACAAAATGACCGAGCAGCTACCCGAAGACAAAAACACGCTGCTGATATTTTATTGCGGCGGGCCCACCTGAAAACTGAGTCACAAATCCGCCTGGAAGGCGGAAAAACTCGGTTACACCAATGTTAAGGTTTTTGCCGCGGGTTTTCCGGCCTGGATGAAAACCAAAGGCAATTACGCGTCGGTTTCAGTTGAATATGTGGCCAAACAGCTTGAGGGCAATGAGGTCGTCGTCATCGACTCGCGGCCCAAAAAGCCCAAATATGACAAAGGCCATATTCCTTCGGCCATCAGCCTCCCCGAGAGCCAGTTTGAAAAGCTGCAGGGCAAATTGCCCCGCGACAGCCAAACTCCACTCATTTTTTACTGCGGCGGTTTCACCTGAAAGCTGAGCCATCAATCCGCCCGGCGGGCGGTAGAGCTCGGCTATACGAATGTCAAGGTGTTTGCGGCGGGTTATCCGGCCTGGAAAAAGGCCTATGGTGCCGCGCCGGCAGCCGTACAGGTAAAGGCCGGGACAGAAGAAGGCTCGATCGACATCGCGACTTTTGAGAAGATCATCAAGGAAAAGCCGGATAGCATTATGCTGATCGATGTACGCGATCCCGATGAGTATGCGGCCGGTTCATTCAAAACCGCGGTTAATGTGCCCACCGATGAACTGGAGAAAAAAATCTCCACGCTGCCAACGGATAAACCGATCGTGTTTGTCTGCAGCACCGGGGCCAGAAGTGGTGAGGCCTATTACATGGTTCAGGACATTCGGCCGGAATTAAAAAAGGTCTATTACCTGGAAGCCGAACTGGCCTTTAAGAAAGATGGTTCTTTCGAGATTAAAAAACCGGCATCCTGATGGATTCCATGATGCCAGGATAATGGTTGCAGCCGACCCTGCCGGGGCGGCTGCAACCCCAGTACAATCCAATCGATGATAGTGCCTACCGAGAGTTGGAGCAAAAAAATGCAAGCAACGGAACCTAAATATCCGCTTCTAAAATATATGGTGTTGTTTATCTGCTGGTTGATGATGATGCCAGCGCTTGCCGACGCAAAAGAATCAAAAGAGAAACAGGCGCCGGGACGCTCAATGGCTCAGCAGGCCACCAAATCCAAAAAGCTGTGGCGCACCAGTGACCATTCCAAACACAAAGTGCTGCAAAAAAACTTTACATCCGGTGCCGAAGTGACTCAGGCCTGCATCTCCTGTCATTCCGAGGCTGAGACGCAGTTTCATAAGACGATTCACTGGACGTGGCTGGCGGATCCTTCTGATACCAAAAAGGAATACGGCAAGTCCGGCAACTCTCTGAACAATTTTTGTATTTCGACCAATCGAAACGATGATGCCAGCTGCCTGGCCTGTCATCCGGGCTGGGGGACCTCAAAGGAAACCCCGGTCAACTGTCTGGTTTGTCACAGCCAGACGAAGATGAACTTTGATGAGGCCATCACCGACATCAAGGGCTTTCTTGAAGAGGGCGATGATGAGTCCAAGGAGATCGCCCGCGAAATTCAGGCGGAACTGCGCGATGCCGCTCAAAATATCGGTTTGCCGGCGCGCCAGAATTGCGGTTCATGCCATTTTTACGGCGGCGGTGGCGACGGGGTCAAGCACGGAGATCTGGACACCTCACTGGTCAAACCCAGCAAAACCCTGGATGTCCATATGGGGGTGGATGGCCAAAACTTTACCTGCACGCGCTGTCACACGACAACGCTGCACAATATATCCGGAAGGGTTTACACCCAGCCGGCGGCCACCGATCGCAAAAGCCTGGTGGAGGATGATTTGGCCAATAAGATTACCTGTGAATCCTGCCACACCAGCCAGCCTCACAAAAGCGGCCAAAAGATGAATGAGCACACCGACAAGGTGGCCTGCCAGAGCTGCCATATACCCGATTTTGCCAGAGTCAACCCCACCAAAATGTCCTGGGACTGGGCTCAGTCGGGTAAACTAAAGGATGGCAAAAAATTCAAGACCAAAGATGAATTTGGTAAGTTCGATTATTTGACCATTAAAGGCCAGATGAAGTGGGCCAAAAATGTGAAGCCCGAATATCACTGGTACAACGGCGTGATCAAATCCGTGACCGCCAAAGATAAAATCGATCCGGCCGGCATCGCCAAGGTATCCTGGCCGGTGGGAGATCCACAGGATCCCAACGCGCGAATCTACCCGTTTAAAGTGCACAAAGGCAATCAGCCGTACGATAAGATTAATCAGACCTTGCTGATGCCGTTGCTGTCCGGCCAGAAAGGATACTGGAACACCCTCGACTGGAACGAAGCGCTGACGGTGGGACAGGCGTCCATGGGATTGCCTTTCTCGGGAGAATTTGATTTCGTCGAAACCACCTATGTATTTCCGATCACTCACATGGTGGTTCCTAAAGAAAAATCGCTGACCTGCAGCGAATGTCATTCCAAAACCGATAGCCGTCTGGCAAACCTAAAAGGGTTTTATATGCCCGGCCGCGATGTTTCCAAAATTCTCAATTTTGCCGGCTGGGGGGCGGTTCTGGCCAGTTTGATCGGCGTTCTGATTCATGCCCTGGGGCGGTTCTTGAGCCGAGGCAACGGCAAGAACAGAAAGGAAGATTAGAGCATGACAACCAACAACGGAAAAATGAAAAATATATATCTTTATGCGCGCTTTGAAAGGCTGTGGCATTGGCTGCAGACGCTGCTGATCATCATCCTTCTGTTAACGGGTTTTGAAGTCAATGGCGCGTTTACGCTGTTCGGTTTCAAAACGGCGGTGGAGGTTCATAATTTTGTCGGACTAACCTGGCTGATCGCGTTTGCCTTTTTTGTTTTCTGGATTTTTACCACCGGTGAATGGCGACAGTATATCCCGACCACTAAAAAGATGTTCTCGGTGGTGCGCTATTACATGTACGGCATTTTCCGGGGAGAGCCGCATCCGGTACCCAAACGCAGAGATGCCAAACACAACCCGCTACAGCGAATCGTCTACCTGATTCTGGCGGCCATATTGCTGCCGGTTCAAATGGTCACCGGCTTTTTGTACTGGGGCTATAATTCCTGGAACGATTGGGGACTGTCCTGGCTGTCTTTGCAGGTCGTGGCGCTGATCCACACCGCCGGTGCTTTTGCCATCCTGTCTTTTGTTGTCGTGCATGTGTATATGATCACCACCGGCCACACGATTTTTGCCCACACCCGGGCGATGATCACGGGTTGGGAACAAGTCGCGGATGAAGCATCCGTGGGTGAATGGGAATATAAGACCAAAGCCAAAACAGCATAATCATCACCGAACCTAAAAAAGGGACCTTCAAAGAAGGTCCCTTTTTTATTTTTAAGCGCTGGATCGGTTCTTGCGCATATTGCAATTCCACTAATGATTACAAAAGCTTAACCACAACCAGGGTAATATCATCTTCCTGGGGAGCCTCTCCCTGAAAATCCATTAGATCCGCGATAATATGGTTTTTAATCTCTTCGGCAGATTTGTCGGCATGCGTGCGGATGGCGCTGCGGAAACGATTGATGCCGAACATTTCCTGGTTTTCATTTTGGGTTTCACGGATGCCATCGGTACCGACAACCACGACGCTGCCCGGACTCCACCCTTGGTGATTGTTTTTATGATATATCAGGTTTTCTTCCACCCCCATGGCCATGCCCTCACCGGTCAGCTCCAAGAAAATGTCATCTTCAGCATTATACAGAATGGCCGGTTCGTGACCGGCGCGTACCCAGTTCAATGTTTTGGTTTGCGGTTCGATTTTCAAAAAAAAGAGGGTCATAAAGCGACTACTGGCGGCCACATCTCTGGCCAGTTCGCGATTGACGTCGGTGACAATACGGGCAATATCAGTTTCCATTGTTATCCGTTGTCTGAGCAACGCCCGCGCCGTGGTCATCAGCAGGGCAGCGCTAACACCGTGTTCGGAAGCATCCGCCACCACCACGCCCAGATCGCCGTTGGTCAATCTGAAATAGTCGTAATAGTCGCCGCCGGTTTCGTCACAGTAGTTACTGATACCGGCGATGTCGAGCCCGGGCAGTACCGGGGGACTGGCGGGCAAGAGGTTCTGTTGGACTTCCTCGGCCAGTTTTAAAGCCGTTATGAGCTGCATGCGATGTCTGAGCCCATCGATCATGGTATTGGTGTGACCGGCAATCACCCCGAACTCATCATGGGTGGCGACCGGCACCCTTTTGGAAAGGTCTCCCTGGGTTACCTTTTCCAGCACGCCGGTTTCATTTTTGAACAACAGCTTCAGATTTTTGGAATATGAAACAATCAAATTGAAGATCGCCGCCAAAAGGACGCCCATGACAAAAAAGACTTCACGCATAACCGATAATTGCGCTTGTAAGAGAGACATCTGGCTGTCTTTAATGTTCGAAAGCCAGACCACATCACGTGAGATGACAAGCCCCAGAACCACAGCCACAAACAGGATGGTGATCAGGGCCACAAGCGAAAATTTACGTGTGATGGAATACAGCCGGGAGGGGGGTGGCAGGGCCTTGTTATCAGCCAGGGTGTCCTGGATGATTTTGCGCTCTCTGGCCAGCGCCATATCCAAACCCAGGAAAAATCCGACCACTGCACAGCCCAACAGCAAACTGAAACCACTAGTGGCCGGAAAACCATAGGCGAGGGTGTTATAGATGACCACGACAGCGCCAGCCGCCAGGCACAACATCAATTCCAGGAAAAACTGCTTTCTGGGCTGAACCATCAGAGGCTGGGAATCCACCAGACGCTTCTCAAAATACCGGTGTAGCACCAGTGCCATCGCGAAGGGAATCAAAAGGCTTACCCCCAACAGCACGGGGGGCAATTCTTCCATAAACGGTCAGACCTGTCCGCCATAGATGGTCAGCACGATGACAGCCAAGAAATAATAGATAGCAACTCTAAACATATTTTTTCCTTTAAATTTAATTTAAGATTATGCAGTCTGGACCAAAAGGTCAATACCTACTGTTGGTGACATGATCTGAAGGTGTGCATGAAGGTGTGGTTCAACGAATCAGCTGCCGTACCTGCTGTTGCTTTTCTGCCTCCTGCTAAGCGATTGGCAACCGCCGAACATCGGTAGCAACATTTAGATGCCTGTTGGTTTGCTTGACAGCTACCGTGGCGCTCATTAGATTTTTATTTTGTTTAAAAACAAATGAGAAATTCAACAACCTTCTTATCACAACAGTCGCTGCTAGCGAAAACATAAAGCATATGTTGCTGCAGACACAAACTATAAACCAACAAAGCATAACAATCACAAAGGCTAACTATTATGTCTCAAAATCATATTGGCAACCCTAACACGGAACGCGTGGCCGACATCATCGAAAGTCGCTCACCGGCTGGCCGGCATGATGCTGTCCAGGGCTGGCACAACCTGCTCAAAGAACTTCTTTCACAGATGGCACCTTATCTGCGACCAGGTCAGCTGGTGACATTTCGTGAGCTCAAAGCGTCGGAACGTCAATTTTTTGAAAAACATCTTAACGTCATCAAGGTGCCGGCTTCCGTCGAAGCACTTTACCTGCCGCCCAGCGTACGTCACCAGATGTTATACCAGCGGCCCGCAGGTACACCCCAGCCCGTCCCTGAATATTCGGCAGAGCATCCGCCGGATGAAGGTATTGTGCTGGCCTGCCGACAAAATGATGTCAACGTTGTGATCAATACCTTGTTTGCTAAGCCGCCTTTTGCACCAGCCATCGATGTATATGAAGACGGCCAGCTTTTAGCCGGGTATGTTTACCAAAGCATTCACGAATGTATTGCTAATCTTTCCAATGTCATGCAGACCCACCTACAGCCGGGCGGCCGTCAAAATGGATAAGGGAAAAAAAACATCAAAATGAACTCAGACCTTAAGCTACGGCGCAAATGGACACTGCGTGCGCATGGCAAGCAGAATGTTTTCATTAAAAAATCTTTTGAAAGCGATCGCCACGTGGTGTCGAAAGCATTTATCTGGGCGCTTTATTTACCGACCTATCCGAATCTATCCATAGAGATTCCTGTCGGTGGTCGCTATAAGCCGGATGTGGTCCAATTTGATGATAACGGGCAACCTACATTCTGGGGCGAGGCCGGGCAGGTTAGTCGCAGAAAAATACGGGCTCTGGTTCAGCGTTATCGACATACGCATCTGGTGTTTGCCAAATGGAATTTGAATTTGGCGCCATTACTCCGGATCCTCCAAAAAGAAACCGGTGTGGTTCGACGCGCAGCGCCGGTTGATCTTATCTCTTTTCCCGCTGGAAGCGACCAGCGCTTCATCCAGCCGGACGGCAGCATTAATATCAGCTTTAACGAGATCGGACTTGTGCGATGCTGAAGCAACGCCTAACCGGGATTTGCAAAGTGCCTGCAGCCTTTTCCTTACCAGTGTGCTGTCTCCGGTCCGCCTTTGAACGGACCGACGATTTCAGCGGTGATCCAACCTCCATAAAATTCTCCGGGTTGTCCACGGACGCGCTCACCCGCAACAGTGCAGTTCAAAACAGACGGATAAAACGAGATGTAATCGCGGATTTTTATAAATCCGGGTTTAGGCTTAGGGTAACTCCAGCCCACAATGCCGGTTTTCGGCTCAACAGACAGCGACCAGTATTGTGCCACACCTTTCCACTCACAGACAGATGTACCCGGTGCCACCTTAATCAGCTCGCGGTTGACATCCTGCGGCGGTATGTAGAAAGAAGGCGGGCTGGCGGTCTCAAGCACGCGATAGGTTCGCGTTGAGACGGCAACCACTTGGTCACCATAACGGACCTCAACGCGTCGATCATCCGGTACCAGTTTAGGGGGTCTGGGGTAGTCCCACACCGATTCTTGACCGGTCTTGGGCGCGATGGCAAAATCAGGTCTGTGCTGCCCTCTATAGGTCCACATCTAAACGGCGTCCTTTCTATCCTGGCGTTGGAATTTAATATAGGTAAGCAAAGAAAGCACATGAAAAAAAATGGCATAGGGAACTAAAAATAGCGGTATCATGCCGGTTGGAAACATGATCAGCCGATTAGGCACGGCCGGAAAAAAAAGCTGAAAAGGCCCTTGGGTGGAGGTAAAACCAAAGAAAAAGGCGCTCAGAAAATCCGCCATCCCGATGACAATGATAAATATAATAAAAATACCGTGAATTCGTTCACGATTCCGACAAACGAGTAAAACACCCAAAGCAGCCGCGCCGACCACAATATCGCCGATGCCTGCGGGATAGGCGAAAATACCAGGAATATGTCCCCTGACCATTTCAATCAGGAACACCCCGCCAATGACCCGAAACAACTGCAGTCCGACCAGCCATTTTTGAGACAGTTCCTGGCTTAAAAACCAGTCTTTTCGCCAATACAAGATTAAACTGGGCAATATCCAAGCCAGTGGGACGATAAGATTCCCGCCGATACCCAATTTAGCCGGGATTTGATCTAAGCAGACCCACACCATTAATGCACCCCAAATCAGAAAAGCGGTCCCCACCTGCAGGCCTTTTAGTGCCGATGCGCCGCTGAATACATACACGGCCAAAATATAAAAGGGCGTAACCATTATCGAAGCGATAATGATAACCACTGTCAGGAAATGCGCATCTAATAGTTCAAGCATGGGTACTGTTTATCCATCAGTAATAATATGAAAAAAACAATTCTACCGCCTCACCTTCCCGTTTCCACCGCCAAAGCAGTGAAACCGGAAGAACAGAGACCTAACGATTTTTCAAAAGCCTGATCTTTTTCAGACTGATCCTGAAAATACCGCATGTATAAATTAGGATGTTAAATCGATAAGGCAAGCTTCTAACGGGCAACCTTGCAGGAGCCGGGGGTTGTCTGTTGAGGTTTTGCCGAGGGCTTAGATTTAGCGGCTTGCGGTGGTGGCAAATTGTCGCTTGCCAGCGGATAAAGCGAAATGCGCGGACCTGCCATTACTCGGTCTGCAGGGTGAATCCGAGCGTCTCGAATGCGCCTGATTATTTCCATAATCGCAAATGGGGTCAGTTCCGGTAATAACCGTTTTGAAATTTTCAGACAAGCGGAATTCAGGCACAGACATGGAACAATCATTACCATGAAGGCGATCTGCAGATCTATCCAAATGGTCTGTGTCAGGATATATGCCGCTGCGGCACTGAATAGCGAGAGCCAAAAAACCCGGTTGAGCAGGCCGCGTCCCTCGTGAAAATAGCGACGTAAGGCCAAAATCTGGCAGATGGCACTGATAATCAGGCAGGCAGCCAGAGCGGCCCTGGCGATTTCAAATGAAATCATAAATAAATCTTTTTCAATGAGTTGATTAAAGGGGTGCAGCGACGTTCCGGAAAGACTGGCAGTATACCTAATGCCGATAGGGGTTTGCAGGTAGAGGTACCAAAGCGCTTCCATAAAGGAGAGCAAGATGCCGATCAGCACGGCCGTTGCGGTAAACAAAATGATAATTTCAATCAGTGAATTGATAAGGTGGCGAAACCAGGATTTGATGGCGCGAGTCGCCTGCTGCAGATGTTGTCTCCATGCAGGCGGTTGTCGGCTGCTTGATGTAAATAAATGGTCCGGCATTGTTTTTTTCGTTTTTGGGGATAACGGACAATGGGCTCACCTGTGCCCCCTAATGGTATTATCGGTAGGGAGGATTTCATCTTGAGGAAAACCGGTCAGCTGGAGAACGCATATCTTGCAATCTTAGAGGTCCACAGGCAAAGGACCTTGCCAAATGTGGAAGGATTCGGTCTTCCAGACCATGTCCGCAACCGAAGGTGCGCCCGAATTGCGCAAGAACATGGCGTGCTGGGTCTTATGGCAGAGGGCGGCGGCGATTTTTATATCGTGCCAGGGACTGATATCGGTGATGATATCCGCTTTGTCGTCCTGGTTTAAGATCCGTTCGCGTTCAGATGGCGTGTGCCAGGCCGACCAACTCATCAGTGCGGTGTCCGCATGGCCATTGCTGAGCGCTAAACGGGTGGCCTGGTGAGTGAAGATGTGCTGGGGATGCCCGTATTCACCATTTGAGCCATGGGTGAGGATCAGATCCGGACCAATTTGGCTTACATATGCATCGATGGCAGCGGCAAATTCCGCCAGGGGGACATCGATGCGACGCGCGATGCCGTTGATTTCCATATGGGGATCGATGTACGGCAGAAAGAAGATATCGCGGGCTCCCAGAACGCGGGCTGCCTCACGCACTTCCTGTTCCCGAAAGGCCGCCAACTTGTCACGCGTTGTTAATGGCGGATCACCGACCTCGCCGCCTTCACCTCGAGTGGTTTCCAGGATGAAAACGTCGTGACCTTGTTGGGCGTACATGGCAAGCGACCCACCACTGAAAAGGGTTTCGTCATCCGGATGCGCTGAAATCACTAAAATATTGGCCATTATACTGATACCGTCGGTTAAAATAAATGCAAATATTGATCACATAATTTAAGTAATAATGCTTGTAAATCAATGGGAAAACGGTTGGATGGTGGAAAGACAGGTTGCGGGTTGCGCGTTACGAATTGATATGTTTGGCTGTAAAGTGTCTATTTTTATCCGATCCGCAGCGCAACTCAGCCTATCATTTGTAGAAAGGCCCTTCTGAGCTCAGTACTGTGTAGGGTTGGTAGGATGGTGGATTAGCGGTTTATGACTGTGTTTTGAATGCCTTTGGCTTGCAATTCTGCCTGCTGAGATTCAGCCGCTTCCTTGGTAACAAAAGCACCGACCACCAATTTCAGCTTACCGGCCTGTGTTTTAATAGAATAGGGAGAATATCCCAATTTTTTAACTTTAAAGAAGTCGGCTTGCATTTCATTTACGGAAGCATAGGTGCCGATAAGATTGGTATAAGGGGTTCTTTTGACAATGGCGTTTGAGAGCTGAAGTGCCTTTTTGGCCTGGACGGCGGCATTACGTGTCTGATAGTGGCCTGTTAAAACCCTTAACCATTCGTCGCCGCTTTCAAATTTGACTTTAACGACATACGGTCGCAAGCCTGCTTTCTTGTAATCCGAAACAACTTTGTGGGCACTTTGCGGCAGACGACAGCTGGACAACATTAAAGAATACGGATGTTTGGTATCCGGCTGTAAAGTCACCATTTTTTTGGCAGGCGGTTGTGGCTGTGCCGGCTTTTTCGCCTTTGCAGGCTGTGCCTGAGCAATCTGGGTCGACGATGTGGCCGCGGGTGCTGCTGATGGGGTTTTTTTCTGCGCAGCTGCCGGAACTTCGATTTTTACTGGGGGATTGGTCGCGGTTGGTGTTTGCTCAGGTTCAATTTGTTTTGATACCACCAGGGGCTGGGGCAGATCACCGGTTTGCGTTTTATCTTCCGGTTGCGGTAATATTCTTTTGGTGACAATCACCGGTCGGCTTTGATTTTCAACGGCGGCCGCCAGTCTCCGATCAGCTCCTGATTTGGATTGGGTGAGGTAACGTAGCGGGCTATAGTGCCAAATGCCGTAAACTGCAAGTAAAACCAAAACAACAGCAGCCAATAGGAAGATGCTTTTTCTTTTCATTTGCTCACATCACTGTTTAGCTGTTCACTGCATGCGGCACCGGTAGCAACCGCCTGAATTCCTATCTTATACCCTATTGAGGTACCTTCGGTCAAATTGTATTTGTACACAGAACGGAGATGTCCGACCATACTATTTTTATGCTCGGTACCTGATACCCGAATAAATTTTTAATTGCCTGCTCTGTGCGGACACCACCAAGCCTTTCATACAGCCGGATTGCTTTTTTGTTACTTTCGATTACCCAAAGGTAGGCTGTCTGATGACCCTGCTGGATCATTTGTCGAGCGGCTGAGGCCATAAGCTTTGAGCCCACGCCTTTAGATCTTTTAGATGGTGTGACATGCAGGTTATCGATATAGGGATCGGGTCGGCACCAAACTGCTATGAATCCGATGATGCCTTTTTCTTCAGCAACCAGAACGATATCGTCCGGCTGGATGTGGATCTTATGCCAATGGCGCTCAAGGTCTTCAACCAACTGGCTAGCCAGATAAGCCTCGGGTAATGCATCCACATAACTGTCTTGCCAGCTTTCGGTCTGAATCGCCACAATGTGAGGCCGATCTGAGGGTCGGATACTTCGAACCAGCATAATACCACCATTTTAATGCGATATTCAGGTGATACTCGGATTTTGCGCGAGTCGCAGGTTTCTATCTGCAAGGCACTTAAGGGCGAGGCTATAGTGAACTATGTCTCGCCCTTAATAACGCAGCAGATGGAAACCCTCGGCTCGCCCATCGGGTGAAAATTAATGAAATAAATGGATCTTATCCTTTTTAATTATTTTTTGATTTTTTCTTTCATTAATTTTCATGCAAAATTCGAGTGAAATAACTTCTGATCCTCATAAACCGTATGGCCGATAAACCAATCGGTTAGAAAATTCAGAAAGTCATCCACTGTTTGAGATCCGTTTTTCAAGTCGGCAGCATGATGATTAAACTCTTCAAGCAGCTCTGAATGCCGCTGGTGGTGACCACTGACGTCTAGCAGATTGTAAGATGTGGCAATATTTTCTTCCGACGTAAAATGAAAATCAGCATATTTTCGTAATTCACTGATCAGTTTTTCCTTATATGCATCATCATCGGTTTCTTTAAAATTGATTGCAACACGATTAATAAGCTCCACAAAATAGCGGTGTTGTGAATCTACGGTTTCATTTCCGGTTTCAAAATTGGATTCCCATTCTAATTGCATCATACCCTCCAATGATCCAGAGATTCGATATGCCACTATTCAATTCGTTATTGATAATATACGGATTTCGTTAAACCTATAGACGAGATTGATGGTGGTTGTCAATTTAGGTCATTCAAGTGCTTCAAGAGAGAAAAATTATTTTTGGCGACGGAAGCTGTGGGCCAGTGAACACAGCACCGGTACCAAAATCAAAGTCAGCATGGTGGCAAAGCCCAGTCCAAAAATCACGGCTACAGCCATGGGTCCCCACCATTGGGAGGACTCTCCGCCGATATCAAAGGCCATTTTGCGGAAGTCAAAGCTTATGCCGGTGGCCATCGGCAGCAGGCCCAGAATGGTGGTGATAGCGGTCAGCATCACCGGGCGAAATCGCACCGCTCCCGCCCGCAGCAAGGCTTCGGTGGAAGACAGGCCTTTGGCCATTAATTGGTTGATATAGTCGATGAGTACGATGGCGTTGTTGACCACCACGCCGGCCAGACTGATGACACCGATACCGGTCATGATGATACCAAATGCCGTCCCGGTGATCAGCAGACCCAAAAATACGCCAATCAAGGAAAACACCACCGAGGCCAGAATGATCAACGGGGTGATCAGCGAGTTAAACTGGGTCAATAAAATCAGCAAAATAAGGGCGATGCAGGCAAAAAAAGCCTTGCTCAAAAATGACTGGGCCTTGGCCTGTTCTTCCTGTTCGCCGGTAAACTGGTAACGGTATCCTTTGGGCCAATCGATCTGTTGCGACAGGCGGGCATCGATGTCTTTGATCACATCATTGGCCAGGCGCCCCGACACATCGCCGGATATGGTGACCACCCGTTTCTGGTCCAACCGCATGATCGCACCGATGCCACTGCCCAGACGCACCTCGGCTAAGCTGGTTAAGGGGATCGGCTCGCCCTTAGGGCCGGAAACCGTGATGCGCTTCAGGCTCTTAATAGATTGGCGATCGCGTTTGGGCAGGCGTGCCATGATGTCATATTCATCTTTGCCCTCACGATAAACACCGGCCTTCACGCCGTTGATGGCCGATTTTACGGTGTAAGCAATGGTGTAAGTGTCCAATCCCATCAAGGCCGCCTTTTCCTTGTCCACCCGCACCCGAATTTCCGGCTTACCTTTGACAAAATTATCCTTTAAATCTACCAGTCCGGGGACGTCCTTGATGATTTTACGGGCGCGGGCGGCCAGCTCTCCAAGCGTGAAAATATCCTCACCGAAAATTTCTATATTAATCGGCGGTCCGGTGGGCGGGCCTTCTTCTTCTTTTTCCACCTGCACTTCCGCCCCATGAATGCTGCTCAGAATCCTATGCCGGACTTCTTTGACAATTTCCGATGAAGGCCGGGAGCGATCGTGAAAATCTTTGAAGTCCAGCACCACCCGACTAATATGGGTACCGGTGCCGCCCTGGGAAAAAGGGTCTCCGCCGATGGATCCGATATTGGAGATGACATAGCGAATATCTTCATATTCGGACACAATGTTTTCGATTCGGGCCACCAGCTGATCGGAGGTGTCCAAATTGGTGCCTTCCGGCATTTTGACATTGACATAGGCGCGGCGGGGTTCGGTTTCCGGGAAAAACTCCGTGCCTTTGCCGAATAAAACAAAGGCTAAGGTAGCACCGATCAACAGGACCACCGCCGAAACGAGTACTAACCAGCGATGTCGCAAAGACCATTTGAGCAACAACAGATAAAACCGTTTGACCCATGGCTCGCGGTTCGGATGGGTTTTAGCAGGCTTTTTGGGTGTGATCCTTTGATAGCGGGCCGATAGCACCGGATTGACAACCAGGGCCACAAACAGCGAAGCGCTCAGGGCCATAATCAGCGTCATGGGTAAATACCCCATGAACTCTCCCATAATGCCCGGCCAGAACAGCATGGGCGAAAAAGCTCCCAGGGTGGTCAGGGTGGAAGTGATTACCGGCCAGGCCACCTGGTCGGTTCCAATGGCGGCTGCATCGGGGCGGGATTTGCCTTCCTGCATGTGGCGGTAAATATTTTCAACGATGACGATGCCATTGTCCACCAACATACCCAGGGCCAGAATCAATGAAAACAGCACCACCATATTCAAAGTGACATCGAATCCGGTTAGCAGCGTAAAAGTGATAAACATGGAATAGGGAATGGCCAGGGCCACAAATACGGCCGATTGACCGCCGATGAAAAAGAAAATGACCGCTAATACCAAAATCAGCCCGGAAATGATGTTGTTTTCCAGGTCTGCCACCAGCAGCCGCACGTCATTGGACTGGTCGGCGGTCAGGTCAATTTTTAACGTCTGCGGCAGTTCGGGCCGCATATCGTTAACCACTTGTTTTACTTCTTCGGTGACGCGTACAATGTTTTCACCGCTGCGTTTGAGAACCCCGATGGTGACGCTATTTTCTCCGTTGATGCGCGAGCGGGTCAATGGGTCCTTGTAGGCATCATTTATGGTGGCGATATCCCGTAAGTAAACCGGATTGCCGTCCCGCACGAAGGCGACGATTGAAAAAATTTCGGATGGATGCTCAAAGTCCTCCGGCACCCGTACCAGATATTTGCCTTCGCCGATATCCATGCTGCCGCCGGGCATATTGACATTGCTGTTATTGACCGCGCCGATAATGCTGGAAAATGGAACGTTGTAGGCGCGCACGCGATCTAAATCAAATTCAACATGAATCTCACGTTCCAAACCGCCCGTCAGGCGCGCTTCGAGAACCCCGGATATGGATTCTAGCCGGTCCTGCATATCCTCGGCCAAGTTTTGCAGTCGCCGCAGGCTGAACGGTCCCGATAGCACTACCCGAATGACCGGCATGTCCGAAAAGTTGACTTCCTTAATAATCGGGTCATCTTGCAGATCGGTGGGCAAATCGCCTTCAGCCTGATCGACTTTATCGCGCACTTTTTGAAGGGCATCGTCCAGGTCGACTTTGGGCGAAAATTTAATAGCTACCGTGGAAATACCTTCGGCCGAAGTGGAGCGAATCTCTTCGACATCATCAATGCCCTTAAGCTTGCGCTCAATGGGAATCGTGATCAACTCTTCTATGTCGGCCGGAGCCACTCCTTCATAGGTAGTGGTCACAAAGACATAAGGGATGGTAATGTCCGGAAAGGATTCTCGCGGCAGCGTCACATAGCAGTACAATCCGGCGACCACAATGACCACCAGCAATGCCATGACGGTGACCTGTCGTTTGAGTGCGAATCGATTCAGTATCATTGCACGCGCACCTTCATGCCGTCTTCGACTTCGGTTTGTCCCTTAACGATCAGGTGATCGCCGGGATTCAAACCGCTGGTAATCTGAACGCGATCGCCTTCAATGACACCAATGCCAACGGTTCGCGATTGCGCCATGCCGTTTTCTTCGATGAACACAAGACGTTCACCACCTTTGTCCACCAGTGCAAAAAGCGGTGCCAACAGCGCATCAGGGATCACGCGGCGCACAAAGGCCACCCGGGCGATCATTCCCGGTCGAATATCGGCAAAGGGATTATCAATCACTGTGCGTACCAAAAATGTTTTAGTGGCCGGATCGGCTTTAAAGGAGACAAAATCGACCGTTCCATCGAGCGCCCTATTGGGGAAGGCATCAATTTTGACAGGTGTCTTCTGACCCTGCAGCACAAAGCGGATGTCAAGTTCCGGTACGCGAATATTAATTTTTATGCGCTCGATATTGATGATGTCGGCGATCGGCTTGCCGGTATCGATAAATTCTCCGGCATCCACATACAGGTGATTAATGATGCCGTTAATCGGTGAGCGCGGAAAACCATGATTATATTTCACTTTTATCTGTTCCACATCGGTCGCTGCCAACGTGCGCTGGGTGGCACTTTGATCCAGTTCTTCCTGGGCAATGATCTTGCGCTCGAACAGTCGTCGCCGCCGCTGATAAAGATCATCGGCCAAACGGTATTGGGCCTTGGCATGCTCCAGGGCCGCTTTAAGAGCCGAGACGTCGATCTTGATCAGCAGATCGCCTTTTTCAACAATGTCCCCCTCGTGGGGTCCAATCCACTCTATCCGACCTGCGGTATCGGCTGCCACCTGAACATCCTGCCAGGCTTCGGTTGTACCCGGCAAAAAAATGATATCCCGTATCGGTTCTGCTTTGATCTTGATAATGGATACTGGTACGGCAGCGGGTTGGTTTGAGGGGGATTCAGTGTTCGCCAGACCTGCTTTGTCATCACAGGCGGGAGCAAAAAATCCGGCCCACAAAAACAGCGTCAGTAATAAAATAGAACGTTTGGTTTGCATTTAATTTACCGTCTCTTTTTCAATTCCCTCAAATGCCAGCCGCAGCAGACGTTCAGGACGCTGCGGATCGGCAGATTGCGGTTTAACCTGATCCATGTGCAAACAAAAATCGATCAGGCTCAATACCAGATAGGCGACTTCTTCGCCAGCTGATTTTTTGACCTCATCGCCGGTTATTCCGGAATCATAAATTTTGCGAATGGCATTGATCATGTGGCGATGATAGCGTGTAAAATCATAATTGGGTGTCCCCTGAGGGGGTCCGAATATGAGACCGTGGATCATTTTATAAAGACTTTGGTGCGCTTCGACCTCTGCATATACCCGGCGATATAGCATCAGAAGTCGATCCAAAACACTACCTTGCGATTCCAATACCTCGACCAGCAACTGTTTCTGCAAATTTTCGGCCATCTCCAAAATGGCCAAAAAAAGCCCTTCTTTACTCTTAAAATAATAATAGAGTACCGGTTTGCTCACCCCCGCCTGTTCGGCAATTTCACGCACGGATGTTCCGGCGTACCCTTTTTGGGCGAAGATGCCGATGGCTGTATCGAGCACACGATCACGGGCATTGGGTAACTTTGGGTTTGGCCTTTTTTTGTTTTTCATGCGACTCCCAGATATTCACAAATTGAGGTATTGGATGACGGTCCCAGTGTGTATGCCAATAGAACAGTGAAGTCAAGAAAATTACCTACCGGTAGGTAGATTTTATCATTTTGGCTTTGGCCTCTCGCAAAGACGCCAAGAAGGTTTTTTGTTTAATTTTGTGACTCCTTGCGGCTTAGCGGCTTTGCGTGAGCAATCATAATAAAAAGAGATCAAATTTCTTTCAAAAAGAAGGATGCCAGAGGTCGACGGAAAAAATGCAAATGACAGAGATGGGAAAATAAAATTGGCGGATTCCCGTTAATGCCTTGAGATTCTCTGCGGGGTTTTTAAATCAGAAAATGAGGGTCCACAACAGGTAAATCACAAACACACCCAAGAGACCAATAAAACTTAGCTTAATTCGTTTCTTATACAGGTCGATATTTTGATCCTGCAGATTGGCGGGTGCCATCAGAAATCAGACATATTCCTGTGGCTTGATGAGGTACAACAAGGAATTATCACCTGACATGCCAAAGAGGCTTTCATAGGACATTTTTTTATACGTTGTCGGGTGGTATTTTTTTAAATATTCAAAAAGGTCGATTGACAGATATATGATCAGGATGCCGAGTCCCAGCGGCAATAGCAAAAAGAAGACAAAGGAAAAGAAGGTTTGCATAACTCTCCTGTGATGGGTTTGTTGCTTTAAAATTGCGCTTTAACATCACATCGGCACAATATGCTATCAGTTTAGCCGTTTTTTGGTGTTCTAACAAGATTTATTTGTATTTAATAGCTTAAAATATTGAAATAAAACATAAAAATAACGAAAATCATATTTAATGCAGCACTTTTGGATGCGGTGGATGAACAGGGCGGGCAAGGCATTAACGCGCAAAATACAGCCGTAAGATGACATTTGTCAATAAAATGATCGGCACGCTGAATTGCTAAGACGGGGTGTAAGGATCATAATATAGATGCAAAGGGAGCCTGATGCCTCACTTTAGCCGGATGTTGGATGTTTCTTCTTTCTCCTTAAAAGGAATCCGTATTTCGACGCCGATACCCGAATTCGTGACCCTGGCCACTGTTCCGGTGGCATTTACACGATGGCCGGAATCAGGAAAGGTGAAAGAGACAGCTATTTCCTCCCCCATTTGCAGTTCTTGCTGGGTTAAAATAAAAACGCCGGAGGAACTAACATTTAGAATTCGGCCATTAAAATGACAGGAATTTGTCAAACACCTTACAGCAACATTTTGGTTCTCACGAAAAACCAATCTGGCGTCATTCCTGGATTTCAGGTGCACTAATCGATCTACCAATTTATCTGTCCTTGGAAATGGAGCGGGTGCAGGATTCGAACCTGTCTATGACCTTTTTAGGCCGCGCTCCCTTTTGAGCCCCCGCTCAAGGATCGTTAGGGGAGAAGGGGGTTGGGGTTCTCAAAGGCGTACCAATTTTTATGGTAAAAAGGGGTAAAATGAGAACCCGTCCCCCAGCCGATAGAAGTGCCTGCTGCGAGCCGAACCTAAGCGTTGAAGGTAAGGGCATTTGCAGACGCTATTTGCAAAATGCAAAATATATGCCATTGGCTTATATTTATATTTATATATTAATATCAATATGTTAAAATTTATCGGAAATTAAAAAGCGCCAAATATATGTAATTCATGCCACACTTTTATTACTTAAATTTCATACTCATATGAATCAAGTGATAGAGGACCCGTCTTCGTGTTGTGCGTCATTGATGGTTTGGTTTCTCGAGGACGATCACGAGGACGACGACGAGGACGAAATCGTAAATTCCTTATCGTACTCGTCCTTGTCCTCGGATGCTTTCAATGAGGTGTATTCTACAAGAGCAGGCACATGCTCGCCTGGTAAAGAATTGGGTCTTTTGGCAAATCAGCCAGCAGCGATCAGCCAGAAGCCAGCAGCAAGAACGGGGTTGCGCGTTGCGGATCTGGAGACGGCCAAAGAGGGCTTCCTTTTTTTAAACGCATTTGATATTGAGCATGATTCAAAAAAAATCGCAAGAAACGGGTGGATGCGTTCCCGGTAAACCATTATCGTGGGGCAGAATTTGTAGATCAATTTTCACACAACACGGAGGTCCTAAATTGGGATCAATGAGCTCAAATCAATGGGGACTGCTCACTATCCTGTCGCTTTTCTGGGGGGGCTCTTTCTTTTTTGTTGAAATTGCCTTGCGCGACTTTCAACCGTTTACCCTGGTATTTTTGCGCATTTCAATTGCCACGATTATTTTGGTAGGAATCGTCTACCTTGGCGGTAAGCGCCTGCCGGCTTCGCTCAAGACCTGGATGGGGTATTTGATATTGGGTTTGCTGAATAACGCCATTCCGTTCACTCTAATTGTTTGGGGGCAAACCCGGATTGAAAGCGGCGTTGCTTCTATTTTAAACGCCACTACCCCTATTTTCACCGTGCTGCTGGCCCATTTTCTGACGGCAGATGAACGCTTGACCGTTTCCAAAACAATAGGGATTTTAGTGGGTTTCATGGGTGTCTACCTGATGATGAAACCGGAGCTATCCGATGGATTTAGCTGGCGAGGCCTGGGACAGGCAGCGGTGCTTGTCGCTGCCCTCAGCTATGCTTTTGCGGGAATATTCGGCAAGCGTTTTAAAAATATACCGGCAACAGTCAACTCGGCCGGCATGCTGTTGTGCTCGAGCATCATTATGCTGCCGCTGGCCCTTATCATTGATGCGCCCTGGGCGGTTCGGCCTTCCGTGGGAGCGCTCTCGGCCGTTCTGGGGATTGCGGTTATCAGCACAGCAGCAGCCTATCTTTTATATTTTCATCTGCTGGCGGCCGTTGGTGCGACAAATGTGCTGTTGGTCACTTTTCTGATTCCTGTCAGTGCTCTTTTATTGGGTGTCGGTGTGTTGGGTGAAATTATTAAAATGGTCGAGTATGCCGGCATGGGTTGTATATTTTTGGGATTGATGGTTATCGATGGCCGGGCGTTGAGATGGAATCACAGAAAAGCAGTTAAGCCCTCTAAATGCAAGTCTTCCGCATCAAATGTGCATTAACAGTTGGGTAAGAATTTAAAAGAAATACTCCCGTAAATCGATCCAATGAATTTTGCGTACCTTAACAGGGAGAATGTGATTCAACCGGTTATGGGAGGCTTGGAAAAGAATTAATTGGGCAGCACAACGGTATCAATTACGTGAATGACACCATTGTAGCATTCAACATTCCCACAAAACCAAATGAGATGAGTACAGCGCATAGGATAATTTTTTAAGCATTCTCAAATCTTCATTAAATTCGATTTATCCCTCCATGTATCGCTGCCTGTTAGTCACCTTTATATGTGTGTCAATATTTTGTCTAATTTTTTTTGACATTCTATGCACGATATGTTAGCTTACGGATATGGACGATCCGCCTAAAATACACCCTATCGGTTTTGTTGCACGCCAAACCGGTTTGAGCGCGCATGTTATTCGCGCTTGGGAAAAACGGTATGGTGTGGTGCGGCCCGGTCGCACCCCTACCGGGCGCAGGTTATATTCTGAGAACGACATCCGGCACTTAAAGCTGTTAAAACAAGCTTGCCGCAGCGGCCATCGCATAGCGCAATTGTCTGAGTTGGATGACAAAACACTTGCCGGCGTTATCGGCAGCAACGCCTCAGGGGTATTATCGACTGAAAATTTACAAACGGCGCTTGCCACACCAGAAGAATTTCTTGACGTTTGCCGTGTCGCTGTTACCGATTTGGATGAGCTGGCGTTTGAAGACGCCATAAATCGGGCTGCCGTCGTGCTCACGCGGCCCAGACTTTTTGAAGAGGTCATTATTCCTCTGACAATGGAGATCGGCGATCGTTGGGCCAAAGGAGAACTCAAGATTGTTAATGAGCATATGGCCTCATCCATTCTGGTTTCCTTACTGCGCGATATGCTTTCTGCTTATCGCCCGCTACCGTCCATGCCTAAAATGGTCGTGGCCACCCCTGCAAATCACTGGCATGAACTCGGCGCTCTGATTGCGGCGATCATCGCTGCAGAGGCTGGATGGGGAGTCTATTATTTTGGTCCAAATCTTCCAGCTGAGGAAATTGCCGCTGCCGCCCTACACAAAAATGCGTTGGCCATTGCCCTGAGTATCGTTTACCAAGATACTGAAAGGCAAACGCTGCGTGAGTTAAAGCGGTTACGTCAATATGTGGCTGAAGAGGTGGCCATTATCGTCGGTGGGAGTGGTGTCCAATCCTTACAGACAGCGCTTCGGTCAATGAACATCCTGCATTCTCATAACATATCCGAATTCCGTGACATTATCCAAAAGCTTCGCTAAACCACCCCGAACATTTGTTTGACCACATCCTGTGCGGATGTCGACCTGCATGGCAAATCGACTTGACATTTAATAAAATCCGCTTACAATTTGACAAAATTTAGACAAAATAACTGTGACCTTTTAGGAGGTGTCTCATGACTAAAAATCAGGAAGCCAACAAACATTATATTAACGGCATGTTTGCTTTTCTTAAAGACCAATTCAAAGAAAGTATAGACCATCTTACTCAAGCGATCGATGAGGACCCGGACCACACGCTTGCGTATATGAGCAGGGGAACGGCATTTTTCAGATCAGACCAACTCGAAGAAGCCGTCGCTGATTTTGACATCGCCATCCGCTTAAAACCGAATTTGGCGAGATCATACCATTTGCGCGGGCTTGCCAAAGAAAAACAGGGAAAAGATGTAGAAGCCATGCATGACTTTGAAAAAGCAATCGAGCTGGATCCCGAATATGGCGCCGCTTACTATAGCCGCGCAACTCTGCATACCAAAATGGGGAATGAAGATTTGGCAGTCGACGATATTAAAATGGTCGAATTTTTAACCAATAAAAATATTGAAACTTTTGCCAACGATAACAACGTATGGCGATCTCAGCAACTGCGACTTGAATCGTTGACAATCGGCGAAATGAACCGTTAAAGCAAACTCGATTAGCACAGCGACGAAAAAATTATGGTAGATAAGTGGAATTTATTTACTCTGACAATATGAACTTTTATTCATATTGTTATATTGTTAGTATTCACGCAAATCAGTAACCCAAAGTGATTATTGTTAAATTAAGTCTGTTGGTAAACAGGCGGTAACGTGCATGATTTTTGCACGTATTGACTATATGGTAAAGCGGCGGTTGTTCACTAGCTACACCGATATTGTATGTGGTGAATACATAGAGGTCGCTACGTTTGCCAAATGGACCTATTACTGGTGAATAACATAACTTTGAGATTTCACTTTGATTGAAATTTGTGCTTCTGGTGATTGTGAAAGGCGGAACAATAATTTAAACTTATCTTGGGGGGTTAATTTTTTTGATCGGAAAAAAGTGGGTGCGTGATAAACGCCTGACCATTAAGAGTTGTGCTGCTGTTGTTGTGATCGGGGTAACGGTGGCAGGTGCTATGCTAATTATTCGCCTAGTGGGTGAGCACCGACTCCAGCGCTTTCTAAATAAACTTTTTCAACTTAAACCTAAGGAAAAACCTGAAAATCTGGCGGCAGACGTGTTTATGCCGGACAAACAAACCTGATCCTGGCGCCGGCGACTTTGTATATGCTGGCAGACTTTACTTGATGTTCTCCTCCCTTGAAGGGCAGTGTTTTGACTGCCCTTTTTTTACGCATTTTAAAATGAGATGGCGCCTATCTACACTTTGGTATTCAGCTAATAAGCAGATGACGCGGAGAGCTGAAAAGAGACAGTCAACGGTTTAAACTCGACTTTTGCAATCGACTTACCAGAGGCCCACACCATAAATATTGTACTCTGTTTGGGTATCAAGATGTTTCTGGATATTTTCGTATAGCTCGTTACGTCGTGAGTCATTAATCCATTGCTGCCAGTGTTCTAAAGATGTCCACCTGCTGATGACCAGACATTCTTCAGGACGCTCGAGGTGAAAAAATGTTTCACCGGAAATATAACCCGGCTGCCTGACCGCAAGTGCCCTTAATTCGATAATGTGGGGCAAGAGTATCTTCGCGCTGACCTCTTTCTTGGTGACATGTTTTATTAAAGCGCCAACTGCCATCTTTCCCTCCTTTCTGTAGCCCATCCAAACTTGTTTTTAGGGTAGCAAAGAGACGTACAACGAGATGCAAAATGAGATAGAGGTCAGGATGGATTTGTGCTTTCGGAATGTGAGGATGTGCTACTAAGTCCGTCCTTATACTACAAAGTAGTATATGTCAATAACGAATGTTAAGGTTCTAAAATAGATCATAGTTTGCAGCATTGACATGATGTCAAATTCATTAAGTTAAAATCATCCAATAATTGGTAAAACGCCACGATGGTCTTGGGAACTGATAATTGAAAAAGGTCAAAACTGCTGATCGATAGGCAACTTGACGATCGTTAATCAATCCTTAAAATTATATCTATCTATTTTACTACAAGCCATTGTTTTTTTATTCAGTTTTTGAATCGAGGTGAACATAATCGTTTTTCAGATGGGGGGATAACGATGCAACTCTTTGCGCCAAAGCCTACCACTTCGCTAACCATCCAACCTTGCCACGGTATATTTTTTACAACATTGCTGACCTTACTTTTGCAAATCATGATTTTGGGCTGCCAGTCAGGTGAAACTGAGGAAACTATTCAACCGGCGCGGCCGGTCACCTACCTGACCCTTGCCAAACGCACGCCTGTTAGTCAATCCCTGGTGGCCGGATCCGTTGAGTCCTGGAAAAGAGAAACCATCGGGTTTGATGTCAACGGACGACTTCGATTCGTTCAGGATCGCGGCACCAATGTCGAAGGGCCTGCCACCGATGATGCCGGTAATATACTGCAAGCGGGAACACTGGTGGCCGAGCTGGAAAGCCCCCGATTTAAAGTGGCCGTCAGCAAAGCGACGGCGGACATCCGCGATATCGAAGCTGAAGTTTTGCGCGCCAAAAACGAGTTTGAGCGCCAGCGCAATATTTTTGAGAAAGGTGCCGGAGCAAAGAGCTTCTTGGACAAAGCCGAGGCCGATTACAAAGCGGCCAGAGCCAGATTGCAGGCGGCTCAGGCCAATCTGACAAAAACCAAGATCGATTTGGCCGATACACTGCTGTTCGCGCCTTTCAGTGGGCAGGTTGCCAGGTTGCATGCGATTCGAGGCGGCTATGTCGAACGCGGTGAACCGGTGGCCACCATTCAGATGATGGACCCGATCAAGGTCGAAGTTGCCGTCTCGCCGGAAGTGGAAATAAATCTTAATTACAACGATCTGGTTCTGGTTTACGGGGGTCCCGGCGAAGCGCCCCTGCATGGTTGGGTCCACAACAAAGCGCCCACGGCAGACACCGCCACGCGCACCTTTATGGTGACACTGCTGGTCCGCAACCGCCTGGTGGAGATCGGGATACCCGAGGACGTGAACCCGCAAGACATTATTCGCACCCACGCACTGTACGGTCTGGAATCTGAGAAAGCCGACGGCCAACCACCGTTTTTTGCCAGTGAAGACACGCTCTACAAAGATGAGGACGGGTTTTTCGTATGGAAGGCCGATGGTGTGACCATTAATGATTTGGGGGGTACATTCAACCCGGTGTTCACGGTAAGCAAAGTCAGGGTAAAGCCGGGCGAACGCTTTATCAGGGCTTTCGGGCTGTTTTCCTTCCGCGAGTTGGTGGATATCGGCACCCTAAATCCGAAAACCGATCTGGGCGTGGCGAATGCGCCGTCCGATCTGCAGGAGGGTCAATCTGCAGTGTGGGTGCGCAAAAACTGGCTGTTGCGCCCGGGTCAAGTCGTCGGGGTCGACATTCAACAGGGCCGGTTGAACACTGGGTTTTACGTGCCGGTCCTGGCCATTATGAAAGAAGGCGCGGGATATCATGTGTTTGCGGTCGAATCCGTGGATGAAACCCAGCAGCAGGCGGTCAAGGTGGCGGTCAAAACCGGTCAAAACATCGGCACGCTGGTTGAAATCATGCCGCAGACCGCGGACGGATTGTCGGACGGTATGAAAATTGTCGTGGACGGGGCGGCTTATCTGCGGGAGGGTGACCCGGTCAATGCCTTTGTCGAAGTCGAGGTCAAGCTATGAATCTACCTAAATTTGCACTGCAACACAAACCGATTGTCTTGGGTATTGCCTTTCTACTCTTATGTGCCGGCCTCAACACCTTTCTGACGGCACCCCGCCGGGAAGATCCCGAATTCATCATCCGGGAAGCCACCGTCACCACCGAATGGCCGGGGGCCAACGCCCGCCAAGTCGAAGAGCTGATATCGGATAAAGTTGAAAAGGCGGCCGCCAATATCAAACAGGTCCGGCGGGTGATATCCCGCAGCTATTACGGGCGCTCGGTGGTGAACGTATCGACCATCTATGAGATCGACGACACCGCGCCGGTGTGGCAGAAACTGCGCGCCGAAATGCGGCTGCTGCAGCCGGAGCTGCCGGAAACAGCCCATCCACCCAAAGTCGACGATAATTTTGGTGATACCGCTGCCCTGGTTCTGGCGCTCTACCAGGATCCGGAAACCGCCAAAGCACAACCCTACACGCCACGCCAACTGGAGATCTTCGCCAAACGACTGCGCGACCGGCTGATGGACCTGAGGCCGGTAACCAAGCGGCCCGACGGGCGCCTAGTGCCGATGACCACCGAGCCGGCCTATGTGGCCCGCCTGGACTTGTATGGTGTCCAGCCGGAAGTCATCTACCTGGAAACAGATGCCGAAAAGTGGAGCAAGCTGGGCATCACCAGCGATTTTTTACAGCGCATTCTCAGTGAGCGCAACGTGATCGCCCCGGCCGGTATCCTAAATACCGAAGACTACCGCATCAACACGCGTATTACCGGCAATTTTGATGCGGTCCGCGAGATCAACGGTGTGGTCGTAGACCGCATCTCCAGGGATCAGCAAGCAGACGCCGCTGCCAAACCCCAAGGCAGGCGCCCGGCGTTCGATGTGCCGGTAAAGCTCAAGGACCTGGATATTGTGGTAAAGCGTGAGTACCAGGACCCTCCTGCCGCGCTGACCTATTACGGCGACTCCCAAGCATCGATGCCCGCTATCGTGCTCTCCTTTACCATGAAGCCGGGGGAAAATATCTCCTGGCTGGGTGATGCCGTGGAATCGCTACTGGATACGGCCAACCAGACCTTTTTGCCGCCGGACATCCGTGTTGCCGTGGTCTCAAATCCGCCCGCATTTGTGGAAAAAAAGGTCAGCGATGTGGTCGACAACCTGATTTCAGCAGTTGTTTTGGTGCTGATCATCCTTAGCCTGCTGGCCGGGCCGCGGGTGGCACTGGTCACCGCCATTACGGTTCCGCTGGTTATGTTGACCGCCTTGGCCCTGATGCGCATCTGGGATGTCGAAATCGAGCAGATCTCGCTGGCAGCCCTGATTGTTGCGCTGGGGCTGCTGGTGGACAACGCCATCGTCATCGGTGAAAACTCGTCCCGCTTTATGAGTGAGGGGATGCCGCGCGAGAAAGCCGTTGTTGATGGCGCCACGACAGTGGGTACCTCGCTGCTGTGGTCTTCACTGACCACCATCGGCGTTTTCATACCAATGGCCTTTGTCCTGCCGGGGGATATGGGCGAATATGTTTTCAGCTTACCGGTGGTGGTTTCCCTGACCCTGCTGGTCAGCTGGCTGTGTGCGATGACGGTCACTCCCATCTTAAATTATTACCTGCTGAAACCCATAGGCGGGCTACCGATTGTCATGGTCATCAAGTGGATCGCCGCCAAGCTGGGCATAAAAAGGCGCGAACGGCCCGCCAAACACGATGACGCTAAAGATAATTTGTTCGTCGTCCTTTTGCGTTGGGCCATCCGGTTGCGCATGGTCGTCATACCCGCTGCTTTTGCGTTGCTGTTTGCCTCTTTTATGCTGCCGGTGCCGCCTTCCTTTTTTCCGGATTCAGATCGCCCCCAGTTTGTCGTGGATGTCTGGTTGCCTGAAACCGCATCCATTTACCGCACCGCCGACACCACCCAGCAGGTTGAAGCCCTCATACGCCGGCTCAGCCAGGTCAAACGGCAGGACGGGGCCTGGGTGGCGTCTGTCGATGACGACGGAAATCCGTTTCCACGGCTGGATAATATGGTGACCTACGTTGGCGCCGGCGGCCCGCGGTTTTATACGGGCACCGATCCCAAACCGGATGCGCCGCATTATGCCCTGATATTGGTCAACGCCACCGACCCGGAGGGTGTCTATGATTTCATTGCCGACATTCGCTACGCGGCCTGGAACGGCATCGGTCA
>JAAUXY010096610.1_pt1 | contig 31582 bp, 22 predicted proteins | sample 7278121 | NCBI WGS metagenome assembly JAAUXY01 (sample SAMN14350117, study PRJNA611818) | marine sediment metagenome | isolation source: surface marine sediment (1.8m) | place: French Polynesia: Moorea | collected 2018-08
CTTGTATTTCCTCAAATGAATTGGCGTCATTGAAAGGTGCGATGAACCTTTCTCCGTCGATGAGACCATCTCGAGAGACTTGTTTGATTGCGCCTGCGCCGGGATCAGATAGAAGCGTGGGCAGATCCTTGTCCGCCGATTCAACCTTTTTGTCGCCCAAATAGTAGTAGTCATGGTACGGGCGCTTCACCGACGTAGCTTTCAGCTGGCGCGCCGAATTGAGAAGATCACCCTTGTTTTCGATCAGCGCTTTCGTACAGCGCGATTCCCACTTGCCCGTAGTCTTCTTCAAGAATCTCAGGGACGCCTTGCATACGAAGAGCTCGTTGTCGTTCAAATCACTTTGCTCTACTTTTTTGATTCTCGAATTTCCACCTCGACCCGCTCGTTCAGCGGTCGGCCGCTAAAGGTCAGCAGGAGTCATCGTACCTCAATTCGTCTGGACGGCTGGATTCGGCCAGAAGCCGACATTGTTCGGGGCAAAACAGACCCCGCTCAAGGCGGGGTCTCTCTGAATTGACTCGTGGGTCAGTGTGTCTTTCTACGTCTGGATAAGCCCATTGCTGCGAGGCCGATTCCGAGGAGGGCAAGGGTGCCGGGCTCTGGGACTGAACTCGTTGTCGCTGTTAAGTTATAAGTCCAAATTTCACCAGGTGCCGCCGGTTCACCAATGCCACTTCCGACAGCTTGTCCAATAGCGAATCCCCAGGATGTCATAGCCGCAATTTGTACTCGCGCAGGGTCGACCGAAAATTCGAATAGGCCGGCAACCTCGCCTACCTGAACAACCGAATCGAATAGCCGCCCGTTTCGCGTTACTCCGGAAAAACTGACTATCTCGCCCCACTGCAGTATTCCGTCGCCCGTGTCATCGAAAACTAGTTCAAAGTCGCTATAGACAAACGGTCCAGTAGTAACTTGCGAGGTTGCTTCAAGAAGAATTGGATCTGCAGATGCCGCAATCGGCCAGGCAACGAGAAGCATCATTAATGCGAGTTTGCTCTTGTTCTTCATCTGTGTCTCCTATTGCCCATTTCTATAGGGTTCCAATCAGGGCTCATTCCCACCCTCACAAACTCACAATCCGGCAATACGAAAACCTAGAAACGCAGCATGCGGGGGCCTGGAATCTGTGCGAGCCGGTCTGTCGCGCAAATCATGAACCGTTAGTCGCCCCGATAACTGAAGTTCCTGCAAGAATTGTTCCGGTTGAGCATATTGTGTATTTGCAGGGCCTTGAGCTGTCGCCCGAATTGCACTGAAACAATATGTGTCAAGAAATCCGACGTAGCTTGACTGCAGTCGGTCCGCTCTGGGTCAGTAGCCGTCAGTCTACCTCAGACTGCCTGGCCGGCTGGTTGCGGCCAAAAGCTGCCATCAACACGTGTCCTTCTGTTGCGCACTAAACGCCTAATGCTTCAAACCTGCCAGTAATACTGAAAGCGCCAACAATCCGCAAAGCCAAGCCGTCGCCAGAAAGACGAATGCACACAAAACGATTTGGGCCCAACGACGTTGTGCAAACCCTGAGACGATCCAGCTGACGACAACTGCGCCCGCGACGGACAAGATAAATGTCGGATTCATGCTTCCGTACGCGACAAGAAATGGTGGTGGTTCATCTGCGGTTGGGACAAGGGCAAATATCGTAAGACCGCCTGTTAGCAAGGTGACGAAAATGAACGAGACGAGAACTGAAAAAAGTGCTGGATTGGCAGCGCGGAAGAGTGGTGCCCGCGTTTCTGTGGGCCGTGGGCCTTTTGAGGCGTCAGGAGAATTCACGCGGAGAGAATTGCGCTGTTCATTCGGCGATGATCTCGGACTTTGGATGTCCGCTTGGGTCCAATAGGAGTCATCCTACCTCAATTCGTCTGGGCGGCTGGTACCGCCCGCTTTGGGTCAACATCGGAATGAGTGCTAACGCAGGTCTTCTGCGTCGCAGAGACCGTTTCTAAGAAGGAAGTCGTCCCAAAGCTCGTCAAGCACGTCGAGTCGGCCACTCACGTTTTCACACGCCGTATCTAAGACATGGTCCTGGTAGCCACCATCGGGCCAGGACCACATTTCCGCATTTCTTTTCTCGGTGTCGAAAGGTACACCGTTCTCAAACAGCGCTGACACGTCCCTGATAGAAACAGCAGCAAATGGTGCGCCTATATGCTGTAGCGCAGCCATTGTGTCTTCAAGCTGCAACTCATCACTCCAAGGGTTGGAGAAAAACTGAACGAGGCCGCCATTGCCCACTTGGTATCGGAACCACGACACACATTGCCAATCCCGTTCGGCTTCAGTGAGTGCAGACCTTCCATTAGCCTCATATCTGCTGACAAGGTCGTCCCACGATTTATCTAGTTTGGATTGAGGCAATTTCGTGATACCCGGTGATGTTTAACCAACTGACTTACGTGAGCTTGGATGGCATTGACCGAAGTTCTTCAATGACTGTTAAGGGTCACTAGCAAAACTGTATCTTACGCCGAAAGCGGCCACTCAAGCGGCCGGTATCAGTATAACTGTCACACAAGCGACGGGAGCGTCGACCGGATCGGCAGCTCCCTGATCCGTTTGCCCGTTGCGGCGAAGATCGCGTTCGTAACGGCCGGCGCTACCGGCGGCAGTGGCCCCTCGCCGAGACCTCTCGGTGCGTCGTCGCTGTCAATGAGATGAACGTCGATTACCGGCACGTCGCCGATCTGACAGAACGGGTAGTCGTCGAAGTTGCTTTCCTCGACAATACCGTCCCTGACGGTGATCTTCCCGTAAAGCGCGGCAGCGAGTCCGTCAACGATGCCGCCCTGGACCTGGTTCACTGCGCACTGCGGGTTGATGACGAGGCCGCAATCAATAGCGCAGGTGATCCTGTCGACCTTCAGTCGATCTCCGCGCACCGTGACTTCAGCGACCTCGGCCACCCACGCGCCCTGGTTATAACTGGCCGAAATACCGCGTCCCCTGCCGTCGGCTAACGCCTCACCCCAGGCCGCTCGTTCCGCGGCGACTTCGATGACGTTCCTCAGCCGCGAGGCGTCGAAGCGGAAGTCCTCCCTGACCTGCACATACTGTTCGGCGCCGACGAGGTCGAGCCAGAACGCCACCGGGTCGACGCCGGCGGCGTAGGCCAATTCATCGATTGCGCTGGAAACCACGAAGACATTGCTCGAGTGCTCCGTCGCGCGCCACTGGCCCAGCGGTACGCGTGCCGGTACCGCCACGTAGTCGAACAACAGATTGGGTACAAACCCGGCGGGGAATTCGTAGTTGCCGATTTCCGCCGGCGACCCATCGCGTTCCAGGTAGATCTCGCGCGGGTGGCTCGCTACTTTCTGGTGCCAGTGGCTGATCCTTCCATCGTTCACCGCCGCGCGAATACGCTGGGCGCTAGCAGGTCGGAAGTACCCGTGCCGTACATCGTCCTCGCGTGGCCACACGGTTTTGACCGGCCGCTGGAACTCCTTCGATAGCAACACCGCGTCGGTAATGAAATCCGCGTAGTAGCGGCGGCCGAATGCGCCACCCGAACGCATGACGTGGATCGTGACGTTCTCCTGCGCAATACCGAGGACTTTGGCGACTGCGTCGGCCGCCATCGGCGGATTTTGTGTCGGCGCCCATACCTCGGCTTTGCCAGCTTCGACGTGAGCCGTGCAATTCATCGGCTCCATCGGAACGTGCGCAAGGAAGGGCAGGCGATAGGTGACGTCGATACGGTGCGCCTCGTCGGCAAACTCCACGTCACCGTCGCTCCGCACGACCTCCGCCTCTGCGTCGAGCGCCTGTTCGAAGCGCCGCATGAGTTCGTCCGAATCGTCGCGCGCGTCCGGCATTTCCCACTCGACGTCCAGTTTGCGGGCGCCCTGCAGGGCAGCCCAGGTGTTTGTTGCCAACACCGCGACGCCCGAAACGAAATTCGGGCAGTTGGGCAGGATGATACGGCCCCCATGGTCCAGGTTCCTGAGCATGTGAGTCCCGAGAACACCGGGCACTGATGTTGCCGCGGTCGCATCGAAGGACACGGGCTGGCCATCGCCGTGCGGGCACCGCCTGACGACCGCGTAGACCATATCGGGCAACACGAGGTCGGAGCTGTATTGCTGGTGCCCCGTAATGATGTCTTGCACATCGACATCGGCGACGGACTCGCCGATGAGCCTGAACGCCGACGCATCCTTGAGTTCGGGCTCGTCCGGAACGGACAGGGCGGCCGCCGATTCCGCGAGCTCCGCGTAACTGAGCCGGACGTTTTCAGCCTTGTAGATCACGTGCCCCTGCTGCGTGTGAAGATCCGCAACGGGTCGGTTCAGTCGATTCGCCGCAGCGGCCAACAACATGTTTCTTGCACTGGCGCCTGCCTGGCGCATCGCCGCGTAGTTCAGGCGTACACTCAGGCTGCCGCCGGAGAACTGGTTCTGCAGCCGCGGATCCCAGTCAGCCTGCGCGATTTCGATTCGCTCCCAGTCGACGTCGAGTTCCTCGGCGACCATCATCGGCAGGGCCGTCTTCACACCCTGGCCCATTTCCGGGTTCTGGGCGTAAATGACGATTCGACCGTCAGAATCGATCCTGACCAGCGGATGCAGTTCGCGCGCCGATGTCGCCGATCGTCCTGTCCTGGGAATGCCGATGAGGAGTCCCGTGCCGGCGACGGCGCACAGCCGTACGAACTCTCTACGGTTGAGTTCCGTCATTGACTTGCTTGGGGGCGCGAAAGGGTCACACGGAGATTCTATTCGATAGTCGATGACACGTTGCATTGCTGCGACGAGACGTTGCTTTCGGGCGACCAGGCGAACGGATACTCCTGGTGATTGCGCGACGGGGGTGTCCTTTCAATGAAACGTCGAGATTTCTTGATCGGGGCTGGATCATGCCCTTGGCTCAGAATGTGAGCCAGTAATTATTGTCAATTGTGAGCCAGTTCTCAGTCTGGCCTCCAGGCCATCGCGAATAATGCCCGCTCCGCCCTGCAATCACTTCGATTCAACAGGCGCAGCGACTTGGAGGTCGCAAAATGATTACGACGAGCTGGTTTTCTGCCAAGGCATTCCGCCTCTTGACGATTCCCGCGGTCCTGTCGTTGACCGCGTGTGACGTATTCAACGATGCGGTCGATGAAATAAGGGATATTGGCAACGATGCCGAGGTTTTCTATTACGTCTCCGTGGGAACATCGTTGTCGGTTGGCGTACAGCCTAACGGCGAAGGCGTCACGCTGCCGACGGATGATGGCTATCCGGATGTTCTCTACGACAGCATCAGAACTGCGTTTGAGTCCGTGGGTAATCGCGAATTGCGCCTCGTAAAGCTCGGTTGTCCGGGAGAAACCCTGGACTCATTCGTGAATGGCGGAAGCTGCCCGTACGCGGACGGTTCGCAGCTGGATGCAGCCATTGATTTCCTGTCCGACAACGTAGGTAGCATCCACCTCGTGACGATCGACATGGGCGCCAACGATTTTCGTAACGCCGGCTGCATCGACACAGCCGTAGACTCGGACTGCGTTGACGCGATCGGGCTGCAGATCGCGGATAACCTGGCGAGCGTTCTCGCTGCTTTGCGCAATGCAGCCGGTCCCGACACCACCGTAGTCGGAATGAACTACTACAACCCATACCTGGCATCCTGGCTCGTGGACGCGGCAGGCCAGCAACTGGCCGTGGAGGCAGCACAGGCAGTTGCTGTCATGAACGGCCTACTCCGCACGACGTATGAGACCGCAGGGATGCCGCTCGCGGACGTGGCATCGGCGTTCCAGTCGGATGACTTCACGACCATGGTCATGTCATCGCAGCCGGCGCCCAATGACATGCTCCCGGTCAATGTGAACAACATCTGCGAGTTCACATACATGTGTGATCCCGAGCCCAGGGGCCCGGACATCCATGCCAATGATCCGGGCTACAGCGTGATTGCCGAGTCGTTCATTCCCGTCTTGCCCTGACTCGTAGTGTCGCGCAGTTGCGGTCTACTCGACCCGGATCGCTCCCGATCCCGTATCGATACGAAGCAGCGGTCCGCCGTCACGGACGTCGCCCCTGACGTGCTTCCTGGACTTCTTGCTGTCGGCGCTGAGCGGATGATCGACAACTATGCTGCCTGAATTCGACTCGGCGTCGAGGTAGAAAGACGCATCGTCCGGCAAGTCGACAGAAACGGCGCCCGAGCCGGCGTCCAGTTTCCATGGGCCTTCCTGGCGTCCTTCGACGGTGATGCGGCCACTGCCTGAGTCGACGTGGACGGCGCCGACAACGCCGCGCAGCTCGCTGCTTCCCGAGCCTGTGTCGACCCACACGTCGCCCGGCGCGGTCTGCAACAGGTAAACGCTGCCGCTGCCGGTGTCCGCTTCGAACGCGCCGGCGATGCCGTCCGCGTGCACGGAACCGCTCCCGGTATCGGTCTTGACGGAGCCCCCGATGTTCTTGAGCGTGATGCTTCCCGACCCGGTGTCCGCGTTGACCGGGCCCGCAACGTCGACGATCGTGACCGAGCCTGAACCAGAGTCGGCGATTACCTCGGTATCGGCCGGGACCACGATGTCGAAGCTCATGCTGACCTGTTTGCCGAGGGAGCGATCGCTGAAATAGCCGACCTTCAAGCGGCTACCCGTGAGTTTGATCGGCGGATTGTCCTTGACTGCCTGGATAACCTCATCGGCATCAACCGCCTTGCGCCAGAATGAGCGTCGTTTGACCCTTATCGTGCCGATAATCTCGGCCTCACGGCCGGATCCTGCGCGAACCTTGATTGACCCGCTGCCCGTATCGACGTCGAGTACGATGGCGCCATCGAGCGCAACGGTCTCCTGAAACGTGTCGGTCTCATCGTAGTAGTCCGCGAGCGCAAGCCCGGACAGCAGAATTACAGACAAAAACAGCGTCTTTATCACGTTAATCGGGTGCATGCGTGTCCTCCCACATTTCCTGGGTGTCGTTCGTTAGATGCTCGTCGGCGGCAAATGGATTAATTGTATGCCGCCCGGTGATGCCTGAAAGACAAACTCCGGATTGATCATTCGGGAACACCGCAACGCCCTGATTCTCCTGCGCTATTACAGAAAACGTTCCTGAAAGGTCCATCGGGAGGCGCTCCGCCAGCAGGCCATCTAGTGTCGTGATCCGTGTCGAGACGGACACGCGCAACGACGATCGGGAGAATCGGAAATGTCAGGAAAGCCGGCGAATACCATCGATGTGAGTGAATCCGGGCCCATGGGCGGCCGCCAGGTCGCACTCTGGGTACTCGCAGGTGCGGCGTACGGCGTGCTCCTGAGGATCGTCTTCGGCGTGCTCGCGCAGCATCTTCACTTCAGCGGCGTGATGTCCGCGGCTTTCCTGGTGGGCACACCGATTGCGGTCGGCGCGATCACGGTATATGGCAGACGGCATACGCACCGGTCGATCTCTTTCATCCTGTTTGGGCCCTGGGCAACCGTCGGGTTGATGATGCTGGGTTGCGCCGTCACGCTACTGGAGGGTTCGATCTGCATCGCGCTGATGGCGCCGTTGTTCCTTGCCTGCGCGAGCATTGGCGGGGTGCTTATGGCCCTGTTGCTGCATTTCGGACGACCCCGAGGTACTCACGTTGGGGCCGTGGCCGTGCTGCCTTTCCTGATGATGTTTGCAGAGAGCTTTGCGCCACTTATCAATGCCGAGGCCGAGATCCGGGACTCGATAGTGATCAACGCGAGTCCACAAACGGTCTGGGAGGAGATCATGACTGCCGAGTCGATACGTCCCGACGAGCTGCCATGGAGCCTGTCTCACTTCATCGGCGTCCCGAAGCCGGTCGAAGGCGTCAATCGGATGACTCCCGATGGAGAGATTCGCTATTCCAGGTGGGAGCGTGGCGTGCGATTCGAGGCACTGGTCACCGAACGCAAGGTCTACGAGTCCATTCGCTGGCACTATGCCTTCGACGCCCACTCCTTCCCCAAAGGCTCGATGGACGAGCACGTAGAGATCGGCGGCAAGTTCTTCGGTCTCGAGGACACGACGTTCAACCTCATTCCCTTGCCGAACGACCAGACAGAACTCGAGATCGTGGCCCACTACCGGGTAACGAGCAGCATCAACTTCTACGCCGTGCCGGTCGCGAAGCTCCTGGGCCGGGATTTCGTGAATACCATTCTCGGTCTCTACAAAGGCAGGAGCGAGGCTGCATAGACTCGCGTACCCGCGACTAGTGGCAAAGCCGTATCCACGCCGATACGATTGCGCCATGAAGAAACTGCTGCTCGGAATCGGGGCTGCAATAGCGAGCCTCGTCCTCGTCATGATCCTGCGCGCGAACACCGTGTTCGAAGATGTCCAGCTCGCACCCGCCGAGGACCTGCCTCAGATTTCGCTGGATGGCGACATGGCCGTGGAGCGATTCGCAGGAGCGATCCGTTTTCGCACCATCTCGCACGACGACCGCTCGAATTTCGATGCGGACGTATTCCTCGCTTTTCACGACTACCTGCAGCAGGCGTTCCCGCTGGTTCACGACCGTGCCGACAAGACGGTCATCAACGGTTACAGCCTGGTGTTCCACCTCCCGGGGTCCGATACGTCACTGAAGCCGGTTCTGTTCATGGGGCACATGGACGTCGTGCCGGTCGACGACGTCACCATGGCGGAATGGACTCATGCGCCGTTCGCCGGAACGATTGCCGACGGTATAATCTGGGGGCGCGGGACGATGGACAACAAGCTGAGCGTTATGTCCTTTCTCGAAGCGACCGAGGCGCTGCTGGCCGAAGGCTACCAGCCTCGCCGCTCACTGTATCTCGCGTTTGGCCACGACGAAGAGGTCGGCGGCAAAGACGGCGCGAAAGCGATCGCCAAATACATGAAGGACCGGGGCATCGAGTTCGAATTCGTCCTCGATGAAGGGGGCGTCGTCGGCGAGGGTCTGATGCAGGGTGTCGACCGCCCGGTCGCGATCATCGGTGTGGCCGAGAAAGGCTACGTCAACCTGAGGCTGAGGGTCGACGCCCCGGGCGGCCACTCGTCGCAGCCACCGCCACAGACGGCACTCGGTATCGTCAGTCGAGCCGTCGTCAAGGTCGAGGACAATCCGTTCCCGGCGCAGCTCACGTTCGTAAAGCAAACATTCGACGCTGTTGCCCCGTATTCGTCGTCCACCAATCGCCTGGCCATGGCGAATGCCTGGCTGCTCGCGCCGGTCATCAAGTCGCGGCTGCTTGAAGACAAGAGGTTCGCGGCAACCATGCGTACGACCACGGCGGCGACGATGGCCTCCGGCAGCTCCAAGTCGAATATCCTGCCGACCCGGGCCGAAGCGATAATCAACTTCCGAATTATCCCCGGTGAAACCGCCGAGTCGGTCAGAGATCGCGTGGCCGAGATCATCGACGACGAACGGGTAAACGTGACGATGGAATACGCGATCGACCCGTCGCCCGTGTCGCCCACCGATTCCGCGGGATACGAGTTGCTGGCACGCACGATCCGCGGCTTTGACGACGATATCGTCGTCGCCCCCTACCTCGTGCAGGGTGGCACCGATGCCAGGTACTTTTACTCCGTGTCACCGAACGTGTATCGATTCATTATGGCGCGTGCGACGCCCGATACGATCCGGCAGGTGCACGGGATCGACGAGCAGATTCCCGTCGATGACTATCTTACGGCGATCCGGTTTTATTACGCCGTAATGAAGACGGCGACCGAATAACAAGCAAGATCCCGAATAATCCCACCAACACCAGCATGTTTGTTGCCGGCTCCGGCACGGCCATTGGATTGGTAGCAGACAGGAACCCGACGGTGACATTGTCGTAGTAGCCGGTTCTTGATCCGTCGAACGTGTCGAGGAGCAGCCGATCGAAGAATCCTGAGTCGAACACGTTGCTGAATCCGACATTGCCTGGCAGCGATTGCATCGGATTGTTGGGATCGAACAGGTCGTCGGGATTGCCGTCGTTGATGAAGCCGAAGAACGCCTTCTGCGGAATGTCGGGCAGATCGTTCCGAACCGTCAACCAGGCGGTGAATTGAGCAACCGGAACACCCAGTTCGAACGCGCCGGACGCCCCGCCTCGCCCGAGGTTTATTGAGAATTCGCCGTTTAGATTGCCCTGCGAGAAGTCGTGGAAATAGTCGAAGCCCACGGCCTGGAAGGGCCGCCCGAGCTCGATGAGCAATCCGGTTCCGCGATTAGCCGGAGACTGGCCCGGAACCGAAATTCGTCCTGCGCCGAGCGCAACCGACTCATTGAGGAACTGACCAGGGGACGCTGCGTACAGCTCTTCGTTGACGGGAGCGTTTGCGGTCGCCGTCAGCCCCGACGGCAGCGTCACGGCAGTGCCAACACTGCCCGGGGTGAGCGACTCGAAGCTCTCCATGTAGGAAACGCTTATCAGTGACTCAAACAGTTCGCGGTCCGTGATGATCGTCGCATGCGTCGTCGCGACCGACGCGATGCAAGAAGCGAACGCAAAAACCAGACTCCCTGGTAACAGCGGTATCCGTACATTGATGATCTTCATTTCATCTTCCTCCTGGCTTCAGGGCCCGGGCCCTGATTTGTTGTTCTGTACTCCATCAAACGAGATTCCGGCCCAAATCCCGCCATCAGTCCCGCCGGACTCACTGCGTTGCCCATGAACGACAGGCCCGATATGCTTGATCGGCCCGATCGACTTCGGAATGCCAGTGACACCGACGCGCCAGGACATCACTGCCATGCTGAGGCGCAGTCGCACTGATGACGAAGCGCGCCAGGCACTGTATGAGCTGGTCTACGGTGACCTGCGCCGGATTGCCGGGTACCGAATAGCGTCGGCAAGACCGGGCGAGACACTCTCGGTAACGTCGCTGGTCAACGAGGCCTACCTGAAACTCACGGACGCGACAGGACAGGAATGGAGCGACCGCGGTCATTTTCTGCGAGTTGCCGCCCGGGCGATGCGGCAGATCACGATCGACTACGTTCGCGCCAAGAAAACCGAGAAACGTGGCGGCGACCTTGATCGCATCGACCTGGATGCAGGTCAGCTACCGGCAGTACGCAAATCCGACATGGTCATTGCTCTGGAAGAAGGGCTGCAGGAGCTCGCGCAGGAAGATACGCGCCTGGTATCGGTCGTCGAGTGTCGGTTCTTTGCCGGGCTGAGCATTCCCGAAACGGCGACAGCCATCGGCACTTCGGAACGAACGGTCGAACGCGACTGGGCGCGTGCCCGCGAGTGGCTCAAGACCTATCTCACCTGACCGCAACGGCACTTCGTCGGGTTATGGCGAGGTTCGCGGGGGGATCTCGTTGTAGTAAGTGAGATGACTTTGCCGGGGAGAGCCCGCATGAGCAAACAACGAGATGCAACGGTTCGGGAATCGACTTTCGATCCTGTCGAAGTCGATAACCTGCTCGACACCGGTGGCGGTGTGCTCGACGAGATGCTGACCGCAGCCGCAGAGCATTCTGAACATGAAGAAATCGAGCGCTGGCTGAACGAGCGCATCGGTCCTTACCGCATCGCAGAGTTCCTGGATCGCGGCGGCATGTCCCTGGTTTTTCGCGCCGAACGCTGCGACGGCCAGTTCGAACAGCAGGTTGCCATCAAGTTACTGCGGGCCGAGGCATCGCCGGAGCTCGGCGAATCGTTCCGCCAGGAACGCGAACTGCTCGCCGGACTTCAGCACCCTGGTATCGCACGCATCATCGATAGCGGCATCGTCGAAGGTCACCCGTGGATCGCAATGGACCTCGTCGAGGGAGAAGCGATTGATGTTTTCGCGGACCGCAACCGCCTCAATGTCAACGGGCGACTGGTCCTGTTCATACAAGTAGCGAACGCTGTGCAGTTTGCTCACGGCCGACTTATTGTTCACCGCGATCTGAAGCCGGGCAACATCCTTGTCGATGCCGACGGGCAGCCGAGGCTGCTGGACTTCGGTATCGCTAAGGTTTTGCGGGATGACGCCGGCTCGCACGCGACCGGCTCCAGCATGTTGCTGACACCGCAGTACGCGAGCCCGGAGCAGGTACTGGATGGGCCGGTCGGCGTGGCGTCAGACATCTACCAGCTCGGTCTGTTGTTATATCGCCTGTTGACCGGTTGTACCGCACAGTCAATCGACAATGCCACGCCAGACCGCGTCCGTACCGTAGTGCTCGAGGAAGAACCGCTGTCTCCAAGCTCGATCGTCGAAACGACAGGCCGCCACGATACCGATCGCGGCCTTCGGATCGCGGAAGCCCGCTCGACCTCGTTGGCGAAGCTGCGCAGGAACCTGGATGGTGATCTCGATGCAATCGTCGGCAAGTGCCTCGACAAGGATCCTGCAAAACGATACGCGACGGTTCAGAGCCTGATCGATGACATCGCGGCGTATCGCGAGGTACGCCCGATACAGGCCCGCTCACCCAGTGCCTGGTATTCCGCCAGTCGCTTTGCCCAGCGCCATCGGGGCAGCGTGTTTTCGGCTGCCCTGACCCTGGTGGTCTTGATTGTTGCAGTCGTCGCGGTTGGAAAATCCTGGCGCGACACCATCGCGTCGCAACGCCTGGCGCTCGAGGAGGCGAAACGTGCGGAACAGGTCGGCGAATTCTTGGGCAATATGATCGAAGAGGCGGACCCCTGGATCAGCGCTGGCGAACGTGCCACGACGAGAGATCTGCTGGATGCGGGGCTGGCCGATCTCAGCGTACTGGACGACCAACCCGACGTACAGGCAACACTGCTGTTCAAGTTTGCCCGCGCTTACAATTCGATGGGTGACTATCCACAGAGTATCTCCGCCGCAGAACGTGCGCTCGCACACTGGCGTCGGCTCGACGAGACGGAGGAAATCGTCAGGACGCTGACGCTGCTGGCCTGGTCCCACTACGAGGCTTTTGAACTGGAGCGGATGGAGATGCGCATAAACGAGGCTATCGACATCGTCTCGGAGAATGCGGGAGTGGACTCGGGCATCAAGGCAAGGGCGTACTTGCTTTACTCCACGATGCTCGGTGCGCGCGGGGATACGGCCGGGCAATACGCAACACTGCTCAAGATCGAGCCGTTGCTCGTCGGCCGCGACGATGAGGTCGCCCGCGACATGCGACGCCGCGTTCACTGGCGACTGATGAATAACGCAACGAGCCGCAATGATATTGCGGCGATAACGGATCTGGTCGCAAGAGCGAGGCCGCTGCTCGACGGTTCGGCAAAAACTCGTGTCTCCGAGTCGCTCCTCTACCAGTACGAGGGGTATCTGTTTTCGCTTCTGGGCAACCATGCAAGTTCCATAGAACCCTATCGGCAAGGCCTGGATATGGCTCGGGCAATATTCGGGGACGAGCACCCCAGAACGGGCCGGGCTGCGTTGCTGTTAGGCACCGGGTTGCTGAGTCTGGACCGTTTGTCGGAAGCGCGGGGCTATATCGACATGGGGAAGCGATCCTTCGATGCTACGTTCGGTGAGGATATCGACGCGTACGGTTTTGCCGTCGACTCGGAGTATCTTCTTCGCAGTGGTGATTTTGCCGGGGCCCGGTCCGCGCTCGATACGGCAGTGAGACTTGCCGAGCCTGATGGCGACCAGCCGCTATTTGCGTTGCTCAAAGCAGAGCTGTGGTTCCACGAGCAGCGCTATCGGCTGGCTGCGCAGGCGCTCGAACCGGCGCTCGAGGCAGCAGTACTTGCAATACACCCTCGAGACAACGACGTTTACGAGGCGTCTGTTCGATTAGCGCTAACTCTGCTGAACCTTGGAGAGACTGGCGAGGCCAGCGACCGACTCCTCGCGTTGCTCGCCGTCGGAGAGCAGATCCACGCGGATGGATTCCCCGGGCTGCAGACGGCCGTGCTCGGATTGGCACACGTTGCCTACGCGAGCGGCGATGCGGCGATGGCTACTGATTACGTCGACCGGGCAATAGCGCTGGGTGAAACGATGGACGGCGGTACATTCCAGAGCCTGTTCGATGCACTGGCGCTCAAAGCACGAATAACCGCCGTCACCGGATCCGACGCGGCAGCAGATAGCGCCGAGCAAGCGTGGCGGCTGGCGGAGTCCAATATTGCCAATGAAGCAGTGCACAGGCAGCAGGCATTCACGGAGTTAGCAGTCACGCTGGCACGACTCGGTGAGCACGAGCGCGCGACGCATCTGTGTGGGACTGCGACTGCCGCAATTCGCGAGTCCGTCCCCGATACGCATCCGTTCATGGCCTACACCATGATGAACTGTGGCGAAGTCGATCTGTTAGCCGGCCGGGTCAATAAAGCGCGGTTAATGCTGAGGCAGGCTCAGCAAGTGCTGTCAGACGAACTGCCCGGGACGCACTGGCGCCTGGCCTGGCTGAGTTCGATGCACGAACTGTCAAACGGTGGCACCGTTGATAAAGTCTTCGCTCAATTGAACGAGCAGCTGGCAACGACCCTTGGCAGCGACAGCCTGGTTGAACGGCAACTCGCCCGGCTCGAGCCTGTTTTGCAGGATGTCCTGACTCGACGTTAACGCACAGCGGGAGGACGCCGGAATCGAACTCGGCGATGTCCTCAATGATTCGGCACCCGGGGCCGATATCGACGGGCTTACTCAGGCAGCGTCACCTCGAACTCGATCTCAGCCAGTTGCTGTTCGGATATGCCCGCCTCGGTAAGCATCGCCTCCCAGCGCGGATCGTCATGCAGGATAGCGACTTCGGGTGAGTCGCGCGTGAACAGCAGTGCTCGCACGCCGAACATCCGATAGGCTTTTTCGAACCATTCGAGCGCAGGATCCGTTTCGCCGCGCAATGCATAGATCGTACCGATAATCGGGGCCGCGACCGGCGTGTGTTCTTCGATAAGCACCTGCAGCGCGTCATCCGCCACCGCCGTTCGACCGAGCTCCATCGCCGTTATTGCCGTTCCCGCCAGCCGCAGACGTTCCAGCGGCTCTTGTTGTGCGGCTTCGAGTGCCGCCTCAGGCTGTTCCTTCATGGAGAGTATCCGGGCGAGCTGAGCTGATGCGCCCATGTGATCGGGACTCAGCACGAGCGTCCGGCGTGTCAGGGTTTCCGCATCGCCCGGACGACGCGCCGTGATATACAGCAAGCCGGTATTGAGATTCAGGCTCGGGCTCAGCGGGTCACGGGCCAGGGCGTGCTCATGCAATTCGATTGCCTGATCCAGTCGACCGAGCGCGGCGGCAAGTGATCCGGCATTCGCCAACACGGTGTCATTGCCGGGCTCGAGCGCGAGGGCCTTCGACATCAGAGCGGCCGCCTCGGGCAGATCGCTGCCATAGTTCAGCGCGATCCAGCCGAGGCGGCTGTAGGCAACCGCGTGCTCGGGGTCGATGGATATCGCTTTTTCGAGATGCTCTCGAGCCAGCCGGAAGCCTTCATCGACAGGAACAAGACGGGCGACGGCCTGATTGCTGTAAGTGCGACCGAGCTCGGCCCAGGCCGGCGCATATTCAGGGTCAATGCTCAAAGCCTGGTTCAGGGATTCGACGGCTTTCCTGTGATTTTCGATTGAAAGGCGCTCGGCGAAGTAGCGCCCTTGCAGGAAAAGTGCATACGCTTCGGGATCGACTTCACGCGGCCTGGACCGCTCGCCAAGCAACGTGACCTTGAGTGTTTCAACGACCGCACCGGCGATCTCGTCCTGGATTGCGAAGATGTCTTCGAGTGCGCGGTCGAACTTGTCGGACCAGACGTGGTAGCCATTCGTCGCATCGATCAGTTGCGCCGTGACGCGTACCCGGTCTCCCGACTTTCGCACGCTTCCCTCAAGAACGTACGCGACGTTCAGCTTGTTGGCGACTGCCGCGATATCGACGTCCTGGTGCTTGAATGAAAAGGACGACGTGCGTGCGGCAACCCTGATTTCCGGGACGCGAGCCAGCAGGTTCAGCAATTCCTCTGCGAGCCCGTCGGACAGGTACTCCTGGTCTTTGCCCGGACTCATGTCGACGAACGGAAGGACTGCGATCGAGTTTGATGGTGCCTGCGCCTCGGCGGGAGCGCTCGTGTCTGTTACCGCAACCGCGGCGGGAGTGACCGGCTGGGATTCCGGGATCATGCGGTCCAGTCCGACCACAACGATGGCCGCAACGGCGAGAACGATGGTAAGCAGGTTGATCTTGCGGCCCGTATGAGCGGTTATCGAGCGGTCGCGTTCAACCTCTTTCTCGAGCTTGATGCCTTCCGGCGTGATCTCGTAGACCCACGAAAAGATCAATACCAGCGGGAACGCGATCAGGAGCAGGAAGAGTACGAAGGTACCGGCCCAGTCCGGCACCGGCAGCAGGGAAGCCAGCACCTCGGCCACCTGCAGTATCAGCCACGACGCCACGATGTATAACAGCGCAACCCGGAATACGTTGCGGCGCTTGAGTTCGGAGACAAGCCCCATGCTACCTGTGTATCAGAAAGGTCGGGCCCTTGCTATACGGATTGCTTCGCATGTTCTATAGCTGCTTGCAGGCACGCAGCTGTCGCGTCAACTCGAGCAGCTCGGCAAGATACTGCTCACCCTGTTCTTTCGTATAGGCCTTTTCTCGCATCTCGAGATCGATGGCGTCGATTGCATTGCGCGTGGATCTCTCGCACTCGGTGCGGTCGCTGGACACAGTTTCGGGCAGGGATGGTTCGGCGGGCATCGTGTTTGCCGGTTCGTCGAAAGGATTGACGAAATCCAGGACGTCATCGCTGGCGGCGAGTGCGCTGCGATCGCCTTCGCCACCATTGCCGCCGTCGGCATTTGCAGCCGGTTCGGGGCACGGCATTTCCTGGAACGCGAACGTCCCATCTTCCTGCAAGCAACGGTGGATCTCGGTTTCTGCGTGAACGCACGTGCCGGCGACGATAAGCGCTACTGTCGCGAAAAGTGCGTACCTTTGCCGACCGTGACCGAATCTGGTTGCCATGGACGCCTAGTCTACACCTGCGACCGGGTCTGAATCCGGGCTGCTGTCCGACGGCAGGCCTATAATGACTGTTGAGATGAAAGCGATCGTTGCGTATCTGGTCCTCCTCGCCTCGCTGTTGCCGGCGATCGCCTTCGCCGATCAGCAGCCCGCAAAAGGCAAGCTGCTCGTCGCCACGGAGCTGGTAGGCGGCGACATGTTTGCTGAAACGGTCGTGCTGCTACTTCATTACGACGAACACGGCGCGCTGGGGATCGTCGTCAATCGCCCAACGGACATCGAACCTGGTGAACTGGTCACCGACCTCGACGCTATTGCCGGCTACAGCGGCACGCTTTTCTGGGGCGGCCCCGTGCACATGGACAGCTTGTTCGCGCTGATGCTGACGGATACACCGCCGGAAGGCTCGGAAACGATCGTCGGTTCCGTGCACCAGGTACCGTTCGATGCCGGTCTGCAGGAAAGTCAGAACAATCCGGGCAGCCTGCGCCTGTACATCGGCTACGCGGGCTGGAGCGCCGGACAGCTGGACGGCGAGCTGGACCGCGGCAGCTGGTATGTCCTGCCGGCATCAGACCAGGATGTCTTTAATGATGACCCGCGCACGCTCTGGAAACGGCTGTCGCCGCTGCCCGAGCTCCGTACGGCAGTGCCGTAGCATCACGCGCCCGGCCAGCTCTCCCACCAGCTGCGAAAACGCCGCCATTCGGTTTCGACATACGCCAATTGGGAGGGGCTGAGCGAATCGCTTTCGTTGACGTGGTGTTCGTACTCCGGATTCCCCTCCAGGACCATCAAACGCTTGTAATAGAGAACCAGGTCCGGCCCCTCGTCGAATCGGGAGAGCACGGCAAGCGCCTGGTCGAGCTCATTGGCGAGATTCAACGCGGTAGCATCTCCTCGTGCAGCGCGAACGCTCAGTTCCACGAGTCGCAGTATCTCGACGGGTAGTGCGTTGCCTACTCCCGTGATGACGCCTTTGGCGCCGCACCGGACGATACCGTGAACAACCTGCGTGTCCACGCCAACCAGCAGACTAAGCCCGGGTTCCCCGCTCGTTATGTGCTCTGCCGCATAGTCGAGTGACGCAGCGCCACCGAACTCTTTGAATCCGACGAGGTTGCTATGTCGGTCCCTTAGCTCAAAGAACAGGTCAGCCCTGGTTTCGAAACCGTAATAAGGGCTGTTGTAGATGACAGCGGGCAAGTCACCCGCCGCCTCCAGGAGTGCATCGAAATGCGCGCGTTGCGCCGACACGGACGTCCCCCTGGAAAGCACTCGCGGTATGAGCATCAGTCCTGCCGCGCCGTTGTCTCGCGCATGACGAGCGATCCCAACGGCACGTGCCGTGTTCTGCGCGCCTGTTCCGACTGTAACCGGCACGCCCGCAGCTATCAGCGACTCGACGCCGCTCATACGCTGATCGTCGCTGAGCAACGGCCAGTCACCCATGGATCCGCAGTAGACGACAGCACGCATGCCCAGCTCAATAAGTTCCTTGCCCTTGGCAGCGAGGGCATCGAAGTTCGGCTCACCCCGTGATGTACAGGGTGTCATCAGCGCCGGAATACACCCGGCGAATACCGACTCGTCGCGGCTCATCCGATCAACCCGTGTACTCCGCAACCGCTTCGCCAAGCACGGACATGTCGGGCGTTATGCCGAGACCCGGGTCGTCGGACGCGACCATCTGACCCGACACGCGCGCCGGCGCCCCGGTAGCATTTCGGACGGTGACATAGCTATTGAAGTCGGTGGCCGAAAACCGCAGTGGCTCCGGCGTCGAGTGTGCGAGGTGAGCAATCGCTGCGGTGATGATGTCGCCGCCCCAGCTGTCTTCGATCGTCATGGGTACGTTGAGCGTCACGCAAAGATCCCGTACCTGGCGCGCTTTTGTCAGGCCCCCGACCTTGGAGATCTTCAGATTGATGACGTCCATCGCGCCATCGCTGTGCGCTCGAAGCAACGCGTCGAGGCCCGTGATGGTCTCGTCGAGAATGAACGGCAATGACGTCCGCCGCCTGATCGACAGGCAGTGTTCGTAGGATCGACACGGCTGCTCGATGTAAACATCACGATCGCGAACGGCATTGACGACCCTGACGGCGTCGTCCACGCGCCAACCCGTGTTTGCATCCGCAACGAGAACCTCTCCCGCCGTCAACACCTCCGACACCGCATGGATCCGGTCGATATCGTCCTGCGGAACACCGCCAACCTTGAGCTGGAACTTGGTGTAGCCGTCCGCACGGTAGTCCGCGACGTTTTCGGCCATCTCATCCGCGGGACGCTGGCTGATCGCCCGATAAAGCGCCACGCTTGCCCCAAACTTGCCGCCCATCAGGGTGCAGACGGACTTCCCGGTCACTTTGCCCAGCAGATCCCAGCACGCCATGTCGATGGCCGACTTCACGTACGGGTGGCCCAGCAAGGCCCTGTCCATCAGCCGGTTGATCGGCCCGATTGCGGTCGGGTCCTGGCCGATGAGCGTTGTCGCGAGCTCACCGATCCCGGCGCGTGCTCCCGGACCGAAGGCAGGCAGGTAGAACGGTCCGAGCGGGCAGACCTCGCCATAACCGCATTGCCCGTCGGCGGTAAGCAATTCGACGATGGTGCTGTCGAACACGTCGACGAACTTTCCTTCTGACCAGGAATAGCGGCCCTCGACCAGCGGCAAGTCGACCTGGTAGACGCGGATCGCAGAAATATGCATGTTGCTGATCCTGTTGATACTCGGCTCCTGAAATACTGGCCGATCACCTCGTGGCAGATCAAGTTTTTCCGCCTCGTGGTAGGATGCCGCGTAATTCCAAGAACAAGGCGCCGTCTCGAAGCGCATGTCTTCCGATACAGATCCACTCAAGTTCAAAGAGAAGTTCGGCTACGGCCTGGGCGATGCGGCTTCGAATTTCTTCTTCCAGGTTTTCAACCTGTTCCTCCTGTACTACTACACCGATGTGTACGGCCTGGCGCCCGCGGCCGTCGGTACGATGTTTCTCGTGACAAAGGTGGTCGATGCGGTCAGTGATCCCGTCATGGGCCTGATCGCGGACCGCACCGAATCGCGCTGGGGAAAGTTCCGGCCCTACCTGTTGTGGGCAGCCATACCCTACGGTCTGCTGGGTTACGCGATGTTCGCGGCGCCGGAATTCTCGGATTCGGGCAAGCTGATCTACGCATACGTGTCCTACACGCTGATGATGCTTGCGTATACGGCAGTCAACGTACCGTACTCGGCACTGATGGGCGTGATATCGCCGTCGTCATTCGAACGGACAAGAGCAGCCAGCTACCGGTTTGCCTGCGCCTTCGGGGCGGGCTGGCTGATCGCCACGTTCGTGACGCCACTGAAAAACCTGCTGGGTGGCGGTGACGAGGTGACCGGTTTTCGCCTCACGATGATGATCTTCGCAGTGATCTCGATCGGGCTGTTCTGGATCTGCTTCGCAACGACCAGGGAACGCGTGCATCCGCAGGTGACGCACTCGAATATCAGGGAGGACTTCGCTGCGTTAATGAGAAACGGTCCCTGGATCGCGCTGTTTTTCTCGGGCTTGTTCGCGCTCATGAACGTGCCGATGCGTGCCGGCGCCACGATCTACTATTTCAAGTACTACGTGGGTGACGATGGCACGCCGTTGTTCCTTATATTCGACAAGACCGCCGTGTTCCTTTCGTTGCAGACGTTTGCCTTGCTGGCGGGGATCCTCGTGACCCAGGCTGTGGTCAAACGCTTCGACAAACGGCGGCTCATGATCGGGCTGACGCTCGGTAACGCTGCGGCGATGGGCGTCTTCTTTGTTATTCCTCCGGACCAGTACTGGCTCATGCTTGTCGTGACGTGCGTGGGGAATTTCGTTATCGGCCCGACGCTGGCCATCGTCTGGTCTATGTATGCTGATTGTGCCGACTACGGCGAATGGAAAATGGGTCGTCGTACTACGGGGCTTATCTTCTCGGCCTCGCAGTTCGCCCAGAAAATGGGGCTCGCGTTCGGTGCCGGCTTATCGGGACTGGTGCTGTCTGTATTCGGGTTCGTGGCCAACCAGGACCAGACTGAAAGCGCCGTGGTTGGCATCCGACTGATGTTCAGTGTATTCCCGGGGGTGCTGGCCGCGCTCAGCGCATTCGCCATCTTCTTCTACAGCCTCGACAGTGAGAGAGTGCGGCAAATCGAAAAGGAACTTGCAGAACGCCGTGACCCGCAGCAGGTTTCCTAGTACAGGAGGCTCGCCATGCGGCGGCGATACCGGCCTACCAACGGGTCGTCACCGAGCAGTTCGAAGACCTTGAGCAACCCGCGACGCCCGGCGTCGTCTCCGAATTCCCGATCTTTCTGCATGAGCGCCAGCAGCAGCTCCATGGCCGTCTCGTAGTCCCGCTCGACTACCATGCGCAGCGCCAGCTGGTAACGCGCGTCGTTATCGTCCGGGTCGGCGGCGAGCCTGGCATCGAGCTCCGCTGCAGCCGGTGCTCCGGCCACCTGGCTCTCGAAAAACAGCCGGCCGCGCAGGCTGGCAACTTCGGGCTTGTCCTGTTCGTCCGCCGGCAAACCGTCCAGCGTCGCCTCGGCGGCAGAGGCGTCGCCCGATGCGGCCTGCGCCTGTGCCAGGGTCAGCGTGATCCGCGGGTTATCCGGATCGGCCTGCCGGGCGTCGTTCAGAAGTGCGATCGCGCCGTCGGCATCTCCTTCCGCCAGGCGTTGCTGCGCCTGCATTACCGTCGCGTCGGACTCGCGCGGTACGTGCCGGTCGAGGAACTCCCGAATCGCACCTTCGGGCAGCGCGCCCATGAACTCGTCGACGGGTTGACCGTTTCGGAACAGTTTCACGTTCGGAATGTTGCGGATCCCGAACTGCGCGGCGATTTCCTGCTCCTCCTCGGTGTTCAGCTTCCCCAGCAGGAACTTGCCCTGGTACTCCTCGGCGAGCCTGGCGAGGATCGGCATCAGGACCTGGCACGGCTGGCACCAGCTGGCCCAGAAGTCGAGCAGAACCGGGACCTGGAACGAGGCTTCCATGACCTGGTGGAAGTTCTCACGGTTGACGTCAATGATGTACGGCGAGTCGGCCATGCTTACTCCCTACGTGGCAATGCTGCGTTTCCGATTGCGCAAGATCTGAAGGCGATTCATGGAATTGCAATCCCGTGGTCCAGAGACGCAGCAGAGCGGCCTGGTGGCGGCAACTGCGTATTAACCGCTTGATTTTGTGAGGGTAAGATGAAAAACGGAGGATTGTCATGGCGACGTTCTATCAGCAGCTGCGAAACAGGGAAGTCACTCGCGTAGCCGCCGCTTATGTCAGCGTCGCCTGGTTGATCATCGAGGCGCTCGACAACGTCAGCGAGCCGCTCGGCATCCCCCTCTGGATCAGCACGGTCACTATCTACAGCCTCGTCGTCGGCTTTCCCATCGCGTTGGTCCTCTCGTGGCTGTATCGGCTGACGCCGGAGGGCCGTATCGAGAGAGAGGAGGACGCGGCCGAGCTTGTCCCTGCGAGACTCGGTGGCCGCAAGATCGATTTCGTCATCATCGGCGCGCTGGCGCTCGCGGTGATCTTTCTTCTGATAGGTAATCGCCCGCTAACGGAGACCCGAGCAAGAGACAGCGGAGAATTGCGGCCCGTCGTCACTTCCATAAGAAAGCTATCAACAACGCGGGTGCATTTGACAGCCGAATCGAGCGTCTTCCCGCTGGTCGTGGACGCCTCACGGATCTACTTCCTGAATTTTATCGATCCTGCCGGGTATTTCGGTATCAGCCAGATGGCGAGGGCCGGCGGCGATTTCCAGGTGTTCGAGTTGCCGTTCGATCCCCTGGTTACAGGCGTCGTTCCGGACCGAATGTCGCATGACAAGTCGGCGTTGGTCGTAAACACGTTCGGTGCGAGCGATTTGAATGCGCCAATGGAGATGTGGGAGTTACCTATCGCGGGCGGCAGCCCAAGGAAGATCACCGACGGGTATCAATCGGCGTTGTCGCCGGACGGAACGACGATGATGTTTCGGCGCGGTATGGTGGACCTGTATATCGGAAACGCCGACGGCAGTTCCGCACGTAAGGTTTTCAGCGCACCCGGGGTCTCTGTTTACTGGCTTCGGTTTTCACGCGACGGGAAGCGGGTTCGTTTCACGGTGTTTGTCGATCACTTCGCCGGGCAGATCTGGGAGTACTCTCTCGAGACCGGCGATGCGCACGAGGTATTGCCTGACTGGAACGCGCGGTCTGCTTGCTGCGGTTCCTGGACACCGGACGGCCAATACTATGTATTCGAGGCCGCGCATGATGCCGGGCCGCAAATCTGGGCCGTGCGGGACTTGCCGCGTGAGGACGGTGTTTCGAACGATCCGGTGCAGCTGACAACCGCGAGCCTGGACTTCAAATATCCCGCGATACCGGACGAAGGTAACAAGATTTACGCGATTGGCTGGCAACTTCGCGGCGAGGTCGTCGAAAAATCCCCTGACGACATGCGTTTTCACTCGATTGAAGGTCTCGAGTCGATGTCGATCGAGCATGTCAATTTCTCGAAAGACCGTAGTCGGATTGCATACGTCTCCTACCCACAGGGAAATCTCTGGACGAAGAACATGTTGGACGGAACGTCACAGCAGCTGACCTTCGGATACACGAGAATTGCGGACCCGAAGCTGTCGCCCGATGGATCGATGATCGCGTACGAAGCATGGGTACCCGGAAACCCGAAGAAGATTCACGTAATCCGCGTTGCTGGCGGGGACGCGACGCTCGTCTCGAATCCGGAGACGTATAGCTGGTCACCGTCGTGGTCTCCGGACGGTACGAAGTTGATGTTCAGCGAAGCTTCCGACAGGAGTCCGAGGATCTACGACATGCTGCTCGAGACTACTACGGACTTGAGATTGGGTGACGCCGTTTACTCTGCAGTGTGGTCTCCGGATGGCAAGAGTCTGGCGGGCAAATCAAAGCGGGAAGAGCATATCTACGATCTGGTCCTCTACGACTTCGATGACGGGACAATCGAAATCCTTGCGAGGGACATGCGAAGCAAGGTGCGCGGATGGTCTGCCGATGGCAATCGTATCTACCTGGTCGATCGCTGGTGGACGTTTGAAGACAAGGCGGTTTACAGCCTGGACATTCGTGACAAAACGATGACGAAGATCGTGGTATTTGGCGACGAACGGCCTGTATGGGGTACGGAGACCGAGTGGGTTGGCGTGACGCCGGAAGGCGTTGTCATGCTGCTGCGTGACCACAGTATTCACAATATCTACGAACTGACCTGGGGGCTGGGGCCGCCTGCTCCCTAAAACCTACATCAGATTTTCGGCAACGTATGCCCGAAGGTTCTCGCGTGCTCTTCGCGCCTCTTTCTTGACATCCGCCAGGCGAGTGGCAACCGCAGGTTGCCGTACGCGAACATAATGACCGCAGCGCAGAGGAGGGCTATGACGACAAAATCCAGGCTGCGGCGATATACAGCACTGCTATGCGAAAAACGTTGCGGCGCTTCAGTTCCGATAGCAGCCGCATGCTTCGACCTCAGTCCGGTCTATTCAAACGTCTTCCTGTATTCCACGTAAACAACCCGCCCGATAGAATCGTAAAGGAAGTTGTTGTCAAACTTGCCGTCCTTGTTCAGGACGGGGTCCTCGTTCGTCACGTTGTTGGCGCCGATCTTCAGCCGCCCGAACCGGCCCGCATCAAATCGATACGCCAGGTGCATAACCGTCCATGAGTCGAGATCGTTCTCGCTCGCGCCCAGGGCACCCGTTTCCATGTCAATTATGTTCTCCTCCGCGTACGGCCCGATGAAGTCGATGACGTAGTCGATGCCGTGAGCGCCCTTATTCCAGAGTATCGATGCCTGCGCCCGTGTCTGCGGGTTGTACTCGAATCCGGACGTGTCCTGGAAGCCGCCTTTGAAATAGGCGTTTTCCTTGTACTCGAGCTGGTGCGACGCAAATGCGTTGAGCGAGAAGAGACCCCAGTCCGTATCGAAAACCGAGTGCGCCTGGAAGTCGATTCCACTTGCCTCGAGCTTGTCGGCGTTCGTCGGGTGCGAGTAGACATCGGTGACGATTCCGCCACGCCGTTCTACACGTGTCCCGTCCGGGTCGAATTGCACGCCGGCCGCTTCTGCGAACAACAGGCTCTGTCCGCTCGGCCAATCGATGACGTCCTCGATTTCAACGGCGTAGTAGGCCAGGTCGACGGAATGACCCTCAATGTACTCCCAGTTTGCGCCGACGCTGTAGGACGTCGACTCCTCCGCGTCGAGATCGGGGTTGACGTTGTACCACCAGGCGAAACCATGGTCAGTACCGGTAATCGGATCATAGCCGCTATCCGCCGAAAAACCGTCGGGCCCGTACAAGTAGTCCAGCGCCGGTGCCTTGAATCCCCGTCCCCAGCGGGCCCGCAGCGCCAGGCTGTCTGTCACTTCGATGTTGTAACTGATACCTGGGGAAAACGCCGAGCCAAAATCGCTGTAGTCGTCGTAACGCCCGGCGAGGTTCACCCATGAGTTCTGCGTGACCGGCAAGAGGTATTCCGCAAACATCGACGTGAAATTTCGTTGTCCGGCGCTCGAATTGCCGGCTGATCCGCCGATGAGCCCTTGCTCGGACATGTCGTCGAACTTGTTCTGGTAATCGATATCGGCGTACTCGGCCCCGATCAGGACGGTTCCGGTTCCGGCGCCCAGGAGGTTCCCCGCATCGAACTGCATATGCGCGTACAGTCTGTTCTGCCGGTTGAAATTGTCTTGGGTTGTGGTTGCCCGCATCGCCTCGACGCCGGCGTCAGAGAACGGGTCGATATCGTTCTCCAGCACGTAGTCGAGCCCCGGGTAGGACAGGAAGTAGGTTCCAGTGCTTTTCGAGGTGTACTCGCCGAATTGAGCGTACACATCGAAACTCAGGTTGTCCGAGATGTCACCTTTCAGGCCGACGACGGCATCCCATTGCTTGTCGTCGACGTTGTTGTCGCGAGGCCCGATGTTCGTCCAGCGGTAGTAGCCCCAGAGCTCAGCTTCGTCGGTGATCAGCCCATCGACGATCATCTGATCTGTATCGAACGGGTTGTGCGGATGCGACGCCGGGGGATTGCGCCATGGAGCGGCCGGTGGCGCGTATCGACCGAAAGAATCGTTCTCGGAAAACAGACCGCGGACGTATAACTCTGCGTTGTCTGAAACATCGTATGTCGCATAGGCGTACGCATTGAGTTTTTCCAGTCCGGCGCGGTTCGCGGATATTTCCGCGTAAGCGTATGAGCAGACGGTGTTCGTCGGAAGCCCGAACGCGCCGGCGCCCATGACGCCGCGGAATCCGCCCGTGGTCGGACAGTCAGCCGCAGCAGCGAGCTCGTAGTACCCGGTGGTGGGATCCCAGATCTCCCAGGTGCGGCCGTAGTACGAGATCCCATCCGTATCCGTGTAAACGTGGATTTCTCCGTCGCCATCCGTGTCCTCGACCCGCGGCGCCGTGTACCACCGGTCCCTGTCGAAAATCACGTCACGTTTCGAATGCTCCAGCGCAAACGTGACACTGCCGCGGTCGTTCCCGGTTCCAGCGAGTATTCCGATACTGCGATCGCCGCCGTCGTCCTCTGCCCGGTCGCCGTAGCGCATCGACAGCTCCACACCGTCGAAGTCCTTGTGCATCACCATGTTGACGACGCCGGCCACGGCGTCCGAGCCATACACCGCAGATGCACCGTCGGCCAGGATGTCGATGCGTTGCACCGCGACCATCGGAAGCATGTTGATGTTGACCGCATCCGCGCCGAGATTCGGGCTGCCGGGCAGGCGCATGCCATCGACCAGCACCAGCGTGTATTGATCACCAAGGCCCCTCAGATCGAAGGTCGCATTCGATTGAACCGTACTGCCGGATCTTTCGTTCCAGGAACCATACGCATTCAGAGGAGACGACCGCAGCACATCGGCGATATTGAGGCCAGCGAGCGAATCGATCTGTGTCTCGTCGATGTTCACCACTTGAGCGGCGACGTCGAACCTGTCATGCCTGACGATGCGGGTGCCGGTGATAACGATCTCTTCCACGTCGTCCGGTTCTTGCGCGACGATAAGGGAGTCAGGCGCGAGAGCAGTACCAGCCACGGCTGCGCCAACTGCCATGGCGAGCTTCGATGGTGTTCTCATTGCACTTCCCCTTTGAACGGGCGGGGCAGCCGGGCTGTCTTGGGATCCTTCGGGAGGTCGTCATGGCTTCTCGGAGGAAGCAAGGACCCGAGACGTTACGTCACTGACGTTCGTCAGTCATGCCACATGATAGCTAGCGCTATCATCTTCCCCGTACTCTGGCGGTAGCGTCAATTCTGGGATGTACTTAATCAAAGGTGCCTGGTGCTGCACACGGGCGCTGTTCGGGTCACGATCGTTTCGAGCTTTCGCTCTATGTTGGCTATGTCACTGTCCTCCGGTCCGATCGGACTTCAGTGTCTGGCGCATGCGCCGGATCTCGTCGGCAAGCGATTCGATTCGCTGAAGAAGCAGCTCACGCTCGTCGTGGGCAACGCTGGCTTCAGCGCGCAGGTTCTTGTTCGTCTCGGCCTGCAGCGACTGCATGGAATTGACGATCAGGGCAATGAACAGGTTCAGTACGGTAAACGTCGTCACGACGATGAATGGCACGAAAAAGGCCCACGCGCCGGGAAACTCCGCCATCACCGGGCGGACGATTCCCATCGACCAGCTCTCGAGCGTCATGATCTGGAACAGCGTGAACATCGACGCACCGATGCTGCCGAACCAGTCGGGGAACGCCGCGCCGAACAGCTTGGTCGCCATGACCGCCGCGACGTAGAACACCAGCACCAGCACCGCAACGATAGACCCCATCCCGGGCAGCGCCTTGAACAACGCACCAACGACGGTCCGCATCTGCGGTACGACCGAGACCAGCCGCAACACGCGCATGATTCTCAGCGCCCGGAGTACGGACAACGGACCAGCGGACGGCAGCCAGGCTATTGCAACGATCGTGAAATCAAAGACGTTCCACCCTTCGCGGAAGAACCGGGCGCGGTACAGCCAGAGCTTGAGTCCTATTTCCGCGGTGAACACCCACAGCGCCAGGCTGTCGATGGTCAGCAGTAGCGATCCTGCTGCCGCCATAGCCGGCGGCCACGTCTCGAGACCGAGCGTGATGGCATTGATGATGATTACGGTCGTAATCGTTATGTTAAACGCACGGGACTCGACGACACGTCTGAGCAGGGAGTCAACATCCACGACGCGCTGGTCAGGGAAGTCCATCAAGGCTTCGGCACCGTAACTACGCCGGGGTCGTTCAGCAGGCGCCTCACGCTGTGCTTCTCGAAGTGATTAGACTTGCGGATATGCCGCCGCAGCGCGCGCTTGGTCCGCTTGATGCCTGTCTTGATTGCCGCGTACATGTCCTCGTGGGTCGTCTGCACGGCCACGAGTTGCCGGTTACGCAGACGCACACAGATCAATACCTGTTTATCCACGCCACCCCGAGGGCCGTTCGCGTCCCTCATGTAGACGTTGATCGTGACGACGTCGTCATTAATGCGCTGCAGCGCTGCGGCGAGGTTATCGCGCACGAACCGATCGAGCGCGGGGGTCATATGGAAATCCTGCGCTCTTGTCGCGATATTCATCGAACGTCCCCAGTATGGATGAACTGTCAGAATACCGGAGTCAAAGTTTCGATCCAGTCGAAGTATTCGACATTGACCATCGAATTAACCGATGTTTAGCGCCGGAACGTGTCGCCAGGAAAAGAAACGGCGGCGTATGTAACGCCGCCGCTCCTGTTGTGCCGAGTCGTGAACTTGTCAGCGACTTGCGTACACGTTTTCGCCCTGTGCATCGACCAGGTCGAAGCGATCCAGCGTCATCACTTTGGACCACGCGTCGACGAAGTCGTCTACGAACCTCTCGGCTCCGTCGTCTGCCGCATAGACTTCCGCAATTGCGCGCAGTTCGGCGTGCGAACCGAACACCAGGTCGACCGGCGTTGCCGTCCACTTGAGCTTGCCGGTGTTTCGATCGCGGCCCTCATAGATGCCTTCGGTCTTTTCGGACTTTGCCCATACCGTTGCCATGCTGAGGAGGTTGACAAAGAAGTCGTTGCTCAACGTACCCGGCTGGTCGGTGAATACACCGTGCTTCTCGCCTCCGGCATTGGCATCCAGGGCGCGCATACCGCCAACCAGCGCGGTCATTTCGGGCACCGTCAGCGTCAGCAGATCTGCCTTGTCGACCATCATTACGGCTGGCGACAGGCGAGCGCCCTCACCGAAATAGTTGCGGAACGCGTCCGCTCGCGGCCGTAGAACGTCGAACGAGTCGATGTCGGTCATCGCCTGGCTGGCATCCATGCGCCCCGGTGCGAACGGGACTTCCACGTCGTGGCCGGCGGCTTTCGCGGCCTGCTCGATCGCAGCCGCACCGCCGAGGACGATCAGATCGGCCATTGAGACCTTCTTGCCGCCTTTCTGCCTGGAGTTGAAGTCTTTCTGAACGGCCTCGAGACGCTTCAGCACTCTATCCAGCTCGTCCGGGTCGTTCACGTCCCAGCTGATTTGCGGCGCCAGTCGGATACGCGCGCCGGTTGCGCCTCCGCGCATGTCGGTGCCACGGAACGTCGACGCCGACGCCCACGCTGTCCGAACAAGCTCGGGCACCATCAAACCGGCATCGAGGATTGCGGCTTTCAGGTCGGCGATGTCGTTAGCATCAACCAGTTCGTGATCAACAGCGGGGACAGGATCCTGCCAGATCAGGATTTCGTCGGGGATTTCAGATCCGACGTAGCGCGCACGGGGGCCCATGTCGCGGTGCGTCAGCTTGAACCAGGCCTTTGCGAACGCGAGCTCGAATTCCTCGGGGTTCGCGAGGAAGCGCCGCGAGATTTTCTCGTACTCGGGATCGAACCGGAGCGACAGGTCGGTCGTCAGCATGACGGGGGCATGCCGTTTCGACGGATCGTGTGCGTCCGGCACGAACCTGGCCTCGTCCGCATTCTCGGGTATCCACTGGATCGCACCGGCCGGACTCTTCGTCTGCACCCACTCGAACGCGAACAGGTTCGTCAGGTAGTTCATGCTCCACTGCACCGGAGTCGCGGTCCAAGCGCCTTCGAGGCCGCTCGTAACCGTGTCCTCGGCATTGCCCTTGCCGCACTTGTTCGTCCAGCCGAAGCCCTGTTCCGCAACGCCCGCGGCGCCAGGCTCTGGTCCGACACAGTCTTCCGGCTTATGAGCACCGTGGTTCTTGCCGAACGTATGACCGCCGGCAATCAGCGCAACGGTCTCCTCGTCGTTCATCGCCATGCGACCGAACGTCTCGCGGATGTCTTTCGCGGCAAGCAGAGGATCCGGGTTGCCGTTCGGTCCTTCCGGGTTGACGTAAATCAGGCCCATTTGCACGGCAGCCAGCGGTTTCTCCAGCATGCGGTCGCCTTCATAGCGCTCGTCGGCGAGCCATTGCTTCTCTGGCCCCCAGTAGACGAGATCCGCTTCCCAGTCATCCTCACGCCCACCGGCGAAACCGAACGTTTCGAAGCCCATGGACTCCAGCGAAACGTTCCCCGCGAGGATCATCAGGTCTGCCCACGAAAGCTGACGACCGTACTTCTGTTTGACCGGCCAGAGAAGCCGCCGCGCCTTGTCGAGATTCGCGTTGTCCGGCCAGCTGTTCAGCGGATCGAAACGCTGCTGCCCGCCGCCGGCGCCGCCGCGGCCGTCAATCGTGCGATACGTGCCTGCGCTGTGCCAGGCCATGCGAATGAAAAATGGCCCGTAGTTGCCGTAGTCGGCCGGCCACCAGTCCTGCGAGTCGGTCAGCACCGCCTCGATGTCTTTCTTGACGGCATCGAGATCGAGCGATGCGAATTCCGCGGCATAGTTGAAATCGTCTCCCATCGGGTTGGACTCGACGCCGTGGGCTCTGAGCGGACTCAGGTCGACCTGTTCCGGCCACCAGAACTGGTTTGACTTCGGCTCGCCTTGAGCAATCGCCGTGGTCGAGAAAACCACGAGTGACATCGCGATCGTCCGGGCAGCCGTTACTAGCTTGCTTGTTCGTTGCATTTGAAATTCCCCTTATGACGAAAAACATTTCGTGCACCTTAATTAAGCCGCACTCGGCTTAACAAATAAAACGGTATATTTCGATCACTTTGATCGACTATGTCGATTAAAGCAGGCGGCCAGGCCCGGCTGGAAAACTCGCGTGTGCTTTCGTTTTGCCTACGCGGTCAGAAACAGAATCAGGACGGTGTAGCCAGTGAACACGACCGACAGCCATTTGAACCACTGGGGTCTCAGTATCATTGCCGCCATCAGGCTGGCACCGAGAATCGGAATTCCGTACGAAGGCAACGGAGGATTGTCGAACATCGTAATGTTCACGTACGGCCCGACCGCGAAGTATCCCAGCATTGACAATGCCGAGATCCGGCCGAGCGATCGGCTGTGCGCCAGGAAGTCCAGCTCCGTATCGTCAGAAATATCGAAGTCTTCGGTCGGTAGCGCGAGTTCCGCGGCGCCGTAGACGAATATCGCACCAATCACCAGCGCGAAGAAATCGAAAATTGACCAGTCCGGCACCAGGCGGAGCTCCCATCCGACCCACCAGAGCTGCAGGATGTAGATAAAGATGCAGACGCCCCATAGCGTCGTGGCCCAGTGATAGGTCACGCGACTGTGCGCGCGAACCAGCAGCGCGACGGTGTGGAGCAGGCGGGCCATCGCC
>JAAUXY010011996.1_pt1 | contig 31491 bp, 26 predicted proteins | sample 7278121 | NCBI WGS metagenome assembly JAAUXY01 (sample SAMN14350117, study PRJNA611818) | marine sediment metagenome | isolation source: surface marine sediment (1.8m) | place: French Polynesia: Moorea | collected 2018-08
CGTTACGATTAGTAATCCATTATTTTTGCTTCGCCTGTGCCGAGTATTATACATAATTTTGCCCTCGAATCGCTCATTTTTAAAACGTATATTCCCTTTAATTGTTGGAGTTCACTATTCGAATTAGAATGCGCTTTTTATAGTGCCGCCATCTACTCTCAAAGCAGCCCCAGTAGTCGCCGAGGCCAATGGACTTGCGATATAAGCCACCAACGAAGCGACCTCACCGGGCTTTGCGAAGCGCTTTATCAACGATGTGGGGCGCACCTTCAGGAAGAATTCCTTTTCGTAAGTCTCAAAGGATTTACCTTCCTGCTGGGCGAGTTCCTCCACAAAGTCACCTACCCCACGGGACTTCGTCGGTCCCGGCAATACGCTGTTGACGGTAATACCTGTCCCAGCGGTCAGCTCGGCAAGACCGCGCGCAATGGCAATCTGGGCGGTCTTTGTCATACCATAATGAATCATCTCGGAAGGAATTTGAATCCCGCTTTCGCTGGAGATGAAAACAATGCGTCCCCAGTTGCGCTTTTGCATCTCGGGCAGATACAGACGGCTCAGGCGCACCCCGCTGAGGACATTCACCTCATAGAACCGTCGCCAATCATCATCGGATATATCTTCGAAAGGCACGGGCTCAAAAATGCCCAGGTTGTTTACCAATATTTCGACACCTGGGTGCGCCTGCACCAATTGTTCTGTGGTTTCCTCTTTGGAAAGATCTCCGGCAAAACCGATTAATTCACCTGTCACGTGTGAAGCTAATTCGGCGATTGCATGATCGACCGACTCCTGGGTGCGTCCATTAATAATTACAATAGCCCCTTCAGCGGCAAGCGCCTTGGCAATCGCATTGCCTATACCGGCTGTGCTGCCGGTAACAAGAGATAATTTTTTTTTTAGCTGTAAGTCCATAGTAACTCCTTATATAGAAGTCTTTCGGATATTTATGTACAATGAACATGATAACCACGGATAAATATCTGGCAACGTGTCTATCTTTTTTATTTTGTCTTGCAATAAGCTTGATCGCTTTAAGTAAAGTTACGGGAAGATGCTGGGGAGCCGAATAGAGCGACCATCCCACCGCTATTTCACTGCTTGAGTTGATACCGTCGTAGGATGAATTGATTGGCAGATACAAAGGGTCGCACGCCGCTGTTCGTACTAAAGGAGGAGCACCAGATATGGATAGAACAAAAACGCCGCAAGCGTGATCAAATTAACGAATCACGGCTTACGGCGATTTTTTGTTGGGCCTGGATTTTGCGGGCTAACCGTTTTTTAATTCCTTAAACTTATCATGCCAGGAGCATTTTTCGCAAAAGATCTCGGTATCCGCCTTTACATCAGGGCTGTCGGTTTCGTCAGCCTCAGATTTATAAACGATGGCGGCGTCTTTAAGCTCGAACTCAAAGGTTTCGTATTCATCGTCCGGGTCTTTGACGAAAAAATTCAGGCTGCCGCATACGGGACAATTCATATACAAAGGTCCATGGTGTAAAGTTTAAGGTATAAGGCTTTGAAGATGTGATAAAAATCTTCAGGATTAGTCGACTTTAAAAAACGCTTTCTTTTTGGCCTTGCACACCGGGCATTCATCCGGGGCTTCGTTTTCACAGGTGTACCCGCAGACTTCGCAGACCCAGTAGTCGGCTGCGGCCATGCCGTCCATATTGGCCAGAGCATTCTCGTACAATTCCGCATGCACTTTTTCAACGGCATTGGCATACTCGAAACTGCGTAAAGCCGCCTTATTGTCTTCGGCTTTGGCGTCTTCGATCATTTCCGGATACATGTTTTTAAATTCGTGGGTTTCACCGGCAATCGCTTCTTTAAGGTTGTCGGCGGTGCTGTTGATGCCTTTCAGGGTTCGCAAATGGGCATGGGCATGCACGGTTTCGGCGGCCGCTGCGGCCCGGAAAAGCTTGGCCACCTGGGGGTAGCCCTCCTGATCCGCCTTTTTGGCAAAAGCAAGATATTTACGGTTGGCCTGGGATTCACCTGCAAATGCATCTTGTAAATGTTGTTCGGACTTAGACATCTATAAACCTCCTTATTTGAATGGTTGGTTAGAAAAAATTGAATACTTCTTCTACTTGATCGGAATTTTTAGTCTATTTCAATTGTATCAGATTTCGTACTAAAACAAATTCTATGCCAAAAGCGATTTAACTCTAAATTCAGATTAAAAATAATTTGATATCAGCAGGTTACCCGTTAATCGATCTGTTCCGAATCCCATCAATCAACGGCCTGGATTGCCCCGAAATGAGACAGTCTGTCTCAGATGCTTGATTTCCACCCATGATTTAATTTACTGACCATCGTTTGAAGACAGTTGCTCAAGGCCGTCTGCCGCCTCGGATGTTCCAGGCAGATTTTGAGTCACAAAGGTCTCACGAAACACGGCTTATCTTATTGATCCTTTGTTATGCGACCCTGTAACGCTGCATGAGCTGCCGCCAGGCGGGCGATGGGCACGCGGAACGGCGAACACGATACATAGGTCAAACCCAGCTCATGGCACAATAGAATGGATTCCGGGTCGCCGCCATGCTCGCCGCAGATGCCGCATTCCAGAGCTGGATTGACACCCCGCCCCTTGGTCACCGCGATTCGCATGAGCTCGCCCACCCCGTTCGGATCGATGGTGGCAAAGGGATTATCCGGCAAAACACCGGTGGAAATGTACTCCATCAAAAACCCGGCTTCCGCGTCGTCGCGGGAAATCCCAAAGGTGGTCTGGGTCAGGTCGTTGGTACCGAAAGAGATGAACTGGGCATATTCGGCAATTTCATCCGCGGTAATCGCTGCCCGCGGAATTTCAATCATGGTGCCAAATTTGTAATCAATCTCGATGCCCTGCTCTTCCATCACCTTTTTGGCCTCGCTCTCCAATGCCTGTCGCTGAATCTTCAGCTCGTTGACATGGCTGGTCAGCGGTATCATGACCTCCGGGTGGACATCCACGCCTTCTTTGGACACCGCACAGGCGGCCTCGAAAATTGCCCGCACCTGCATGGTCGTTAATTCCGGGATCTGGATTCCCAATCGTACGCCGCGAAGTCCCAGCATGGGGTTGGCTTCATGCAGGCTCTCAACCCTTTTGAGGATATTCTCTTTCATGCGGATCTGTTCCAGTAAATCATCCACCTGGGCCAGGTTGTTGGCCTGCTGCAGCCGAATTTTTAGATCCGAAAGCTCATGCATCAGGTCAAACTGATTCGGCAGAAATTCATGCAACGGCGGGTCGATCAGACGTATGATCACCGGCAGCCCGTCCATGGCCTTAAATATGCCCATAAAGTCCTCGCGCTGGAAGGGCAAAATCGCTGCCAGGGCCTCATCACGTTCACGCTGCAGGTCGGTCATGATCATTTTCTGGACATGGGGCAGGCGCTCGGATTCGAAAAACATGTGCTCGGTGCGACAAAGCCCGATACCCTGGGCGCCGTATTCCCGCGCCCGTTCGGCATCTTTGGGGTAATCCGCATTGGCCCAGACCCCCAGGCGGCGAAAATCATCGGCCCATGATAAAAGCTTCAGCAACCAGGGGTCATTAATATCCGGCACCATGGTCTCCAGCTTTCCCAGAAAAACCTCGCCGGCGGTTCCGTCAATCGAGATCCAATCGCCCTCTTGAATTTCGTGATCCCCCACCTGCATCCGACGGTTGGCCAGATCAATCTCAAGCGATGCCACCCCGACAACCGCCGGCGTGCCGAACTGCCGGGCCACCAGGGCCGCATGACTGGTGCGCCCGCCGCGACTGGTTAAAATCCCCTCGGCTGCCAGCATGCCATGCACATCGTCGGGTTTGGTTTCAGGTCGCACCATAATCACATCTTTGCCCTGCTCCTTGGCCCACTGTTCGGCGCGATCGGCATCAAAGGCCACGATACCGACGGCCGCCCCCGGTGACACATTCAGCCCGTTGGCTAAAAAGGCGCCCGAGCTCTGGGCTTTTTGCTTGGACTGAAGATCAAACTGAGGATGCAGGAAAAAGTCTATTTGCTCGGGGCTTACGCGCAACACCGCCTCTTCTTTGGATATCAATCCCTCCTCGACCATGTCCGCGGCAATCCGCACCGCTGCCTGGGCCGTCCGCTTGCCGTCGCGGGTTTGCAGCATCCACAGCTTGCCGTTTTCGACGGTAAATTCAACATCCTGCATCTCACGATAGTGAATTTCCAATTTCTTGCAGATCTTTTCGAACTCGGCATAGGCCTTGGGCAATTCGGTTTTCATCTCCTGAACGTCATTGGTAATCCGGATACCGGCCACCACATCCTCACCCTGGGCATTCATGAGATAGTCACCTTCGATATTATTTTCGCCGGTCGATGCATTGCGGGTCATGGCCACGCCGGTGGCGCTGGTGTCCCCCATGTTGCCGAAAATCATCGTTTGAATATTGACGGCGGTCCCCAGATCGTGGGCAATACCGGCAGCATTGCGATAATCGACGGCGCGTTTACCGTTCCAGCTTTTAAAAACCGCTTCCGTTGCCAGTTTCAGTTGATCATAGGGATCGGTTGGGAATTTTTTATGGGTGCGCTTTTTGAAGATCTTTTTGAATTCCTTGGTAACCTGCTTCCAGTCATCGGCTGTCAATTCGGCGTCGCTTTTGACGCCGGCTTTCACACGGGCTTCTGTGATTATTTCTTCAAAGGGCTCATCGGGTATGCCCATCACCACGCTGCCGAACATCTGAACGAGACGACGGTAAAGATCATATACGAAACGGTCATCTTTGGTTAGTTTGATCATCACCTTGACCGTATCATCATTCAGACCGATATTGAGGACGGTATCCATCATGCCGGGCATGGAAAACTTGCCCCCGGAGCGACACGAAACCAGAAGTGGGTTTTTGGAATCACCGAATTTCTTTCCGGCAGCAGTCTCAACAGCTTTGAGCGCTTCCAGCGCCTGCTCCCACATGCCCTCCGGAAAGTTTTCACCGGCTGCTAAATAGGCATTGCATGCCTCGGTGGTCAGCGTCAAACCGGGCGGTACCGGAACTTTCAACCGGGTCATTTCCGCCAGATTGGCACCTTTTCCACCCAGCAACCCGCGTACCGCTTCCCAATCACCGCCGACATATTTTTCGGCCTGTTCCACTTCATCAAAAAGATAAACCCATTTGTTTTTGCTGCTCATCGTTTGCACCCCCTCAATAAAGACGTCAGTCCATTTGCCGATTTCCGGCAACGGTGTTTATGGTTGTTAGGTCGCAGGCCGAACCATTTCTGGCAGTGCCCGGGCCTGGTTTATTTACCACAAATTAAAGCAAACCGGATGCCGATCTCCGTTTTCGTTTGTGCATGCATCTGTGCAGAGAATATAGGGGTATGTAGATTATTACCTGGAACCTGTTTTATAATAAATTTTAAAATCATGTGACGCTTGGTGTAAAACCCAGGTATTCGGTAGACATCGGAATTGCGCCGGCGGCATCCATTCCGATAAAAGCAATTAACCCCGCTTGAAGTCAAGTATTTTCTTGGCCCATTATTTCAATCGGCAAAACCTTAATCTGCAATATGACTTGATCCAGTCCAATTTGGGTATTATCTTAAAATAATTGAATTTAATAACATTCATCTTTTACCGCACAATGCACGGATGTTCACTTCGCAGGTCAGCAGAGAAATAAGTTGTTTTTAGTTTTTCTTTGCAAGATCGTTGGTTGGAATTATCATCGTTAATCTGGAGCAAAAATATGGAAAATTGGGAAAAACAGCTTTCATGTGCAGAAGAATGCAGCCGGTGCAAAAAAACCTTACAAACCAGGGACCGCAGAATTCTATCGGTCATTGATCATGAGCCGATTTGTGTGGAATGTAAAAAAGAAGAAGAAAAACGCCCTGACTACGAGGACGCATCGCGGCAAATGATGGCCCGTTGCATCGCGGAAACCAGTAAACCCTACGGCGATCCGGCCAGCTATTGTTTCCATCACTTTTGCCCATTTAAGTGCAGTTAATTATTTCGGCCTGTACATCAAAAATTCACAAGGGGCACGATAGGACAATTCTCATGACTGGCGACAATCCCCCGAAAGAGCTCCTGAAGAAAATCAAAGCGCTGGAAAAAGAGGCCGCGGCCCGCAAAAAAGCTGAAGCCGCGCTGAAAAGACAATCCGGATTCTTAAATACGGTTCTGGAATCCCTGTCGCATCCTTTCTATGTTGTTGATGCAAACGATTATAGTATCAAACTGGCCAATTCAGCGGCGCTGAAAAGCGGTATATCCGGGGAATCCACCTGCCACGCGCTGACCCATATGCGGGACACCCCCTGCAATTCTACAGAGCACCCCTGCCCGCTTGAAATTATAAAAAAAACCAAACAGCCGGTTCAAGTGGAGCACATCCATTTTGACGCGCAAGGAAACCCCCGTAACGTCGAAGTACATGCCCATCCGATTCTGGATGAATACGGCAATGTCACTCAGATGATCGAATATAGCCTTGACATTACCGAGCGCAAGCTCACTGAAACGGCCATCAAAGAATCAGAAACCAAGTTCCGTTCAGTAACCCAATCGGCTAAAGATGCGATTATCACCGCTGATAACACCGGAAAAATTGCCTTTTGCAATGCCGCGGCCTGTAAAATGTTCGGCCACACTGAAGAAGAACTCATCGGGCAGTCGATCAGCATTCTAATGCCCCGGCGTTTCAGAGAGGCACATGAAAGCGGCATGGCCCGGGTCGTTGCCACGGGCGAATCCAACCTGATCGATGAAACGATAGAACTCTTTGCGATAACAAAGGCAGGCGACGAATTCCCCGTCGAGCTATCCCTATCGACCTGGGTCTCGGGCGATCATCGGTTTTATACCGGGATTATACGGGATATATCAGACCGCAAACAGCATGAGAAAGAACGCGAAGCGCTTATCGATGATCTTAAAAAATCCCTGGCCAAGGTCAGACAACTAAGCGGCCTGCTTCCCATCTGCGCGTCGTGCAAAAAAATCCGGGACGACAAAGGCTACTGGAATCAAATCGAGGCCTTTATCCGGGATCATTCGGAAGCCGAATTCAGCCACGGTATTTGCCCGGATTGCTCCAGGAAGCTATATCCGGAATATCACCGTGAGCCGCCCAATCAAATAAAGAAAACAAATAAAAATTGAAACGATCAAGCTCGGCCCCTGCCTCTTGGGTCGCCCGCTGTTTTCCTGCCTGCATAAAACTTTCCGTAAGGCAGCTGCTTTTAACTCACCTCAGGCAAAACCCAATCCACTATTGCTTGACAAAAGCCATGCATTAACGATAGATCACCAGCAAAACCAGGCCTGCATGCGCAGGGTCAACAAACTGTTTAAGGAGTAACGCAATGGCACAGCTTCTTTCAGACCGCCGCGATATGGACTTTGTCCTTTATGAACAATTACGGATCGAGGACATTTTAAAAGCTGAAAAATACAATGACTTGAACCGTAAAATGTTCGATATGATCATTTCTGAGGCTCGAAATTTAGGTATCAAGGAAATTTATCCCACTTATAAGCAAGGCGACCGGGAGGGGGTCAAATATGAAAACGGCAAGGTGACCGTCCCCCAGTGTTTTCATCGCCCCTATGAATTGTTCGTGGAAGGCGAGTGGATCGCCATGGCCGAAGATCCCGAAGTGGGCGGCCAGGGGCTACCGATTATCATCCGTCAGGCGGCCTTTGAATATATCGTCGGGGCGAATTTTGCAATTGCCGGCTTTGGCAATCTTGGACACGGTGCTGCTAAAATGATCGAGCTTTTTGGAACCCCTAAGCAAAAAGAGCTCTTTTTAAAAAAGGTCTATTCCGGTGAATGGGGCGGCACCATGTTGCTGACCGAGCCTGATGCCGGTTCGGATGTGGGCGCCTTAAATACAACGGCTGTTAAGAATCCGGATGGAACCTATTCTATTACGGGCAACAAAATATTTATCACCTGCGGTGATCACGATCTGACGGATAACATTATCCACCCGGTACTGGCGCGCATCGAGGGTGCCCCGCCGGGAACCAAAGGAATTTCATTATTCATCGTGCCCAAGATCTGGGTCAATGACGACGGCAGCCTGGGAGCGCCCAACGACATCGTCTGTAGCGGTGTGGAGGACAAATTGGGCATCCACGGCAGTCCGACCTGCAGTATGGCGCTGGGCGGCAAAGGAAATTGCCGCGGCCTTTTGCTCGGTGAAGAAAACAAAGGCTTGATGGTCATGTTCCACATGATGAATGAGGCCCGTCTGGATGTGGGCACCCAGGGTTTTTTGCATGCCTCCGCCGCTTTTTTATATGCCGTCAACTATGCACGTGAGCGACTGCAGGGAAGAGATATCGAAGAAGGCAAAAATCCGCAGGCGCCCCCGGTCCCGATCATCCGCCACCCGGATGTCAGGCGGATGCTGTTGCAAATGAAAGCGTTGGTCGACGGCATGCGCAGCTTTGTCTATTACGTCGCCTATTGTTTTGACAAAGCATCTACCGCAAAAACCCGGGATGAAAAAGAGCGCTACAGCGATTTTATTGAGTTGCTGACGCCGGTCGTCAAAGCCTACTGCAGTGATCGCGGGCAGTTTGTTTGCGAGCAGGCCATTCAAGTGTATGGCGGTTACGGATATACCAAAGAATATCCGGTTGAGCAGCTTTACCGCGATTGCAAAATCACCAGTATCTATGAAGGCACCAATGGAATCCAAGCCATGGATTTGCTGGGACGTAAACTGGGGATGAAAAAGGGTTCTGTCTTTATAGATTTTCTCAATGAAATCAGGACTGCAATTATGATCGCCCGAGAAATACCGCAACTGGAGAACCTCTCCATCCAGGTTGAAAAGGCATTGAACCGGCTCAGTGAAGTGGCGATGCATATCAGCAAAACCGCTTTCTCAAAAAATATGAAACTCGCTTTTGCCTATGCGAATCCGTTTTTAGAAGTTGTCGGCGATGTGATCATGGCCTGGATGCTTTTGTGGCGGGCGACCGTATCCGTACCCAGATTGGAAAAACTGGCCGGCAGTGCAGATGAAGAGGCGATTCAGACCAAAGTCGCCAAAAACAAAGATGCGGCCTTTTACGACGGACAGCTAAAAACAGCTCAATTTTTTATCAATGCCATGCTGCCGGTTACGATGGGAAAGATGAATGCCATTGCCGCACCCCATCCTGCAGCCATCGATATTCACGAAAAGTCGTTCGGGGGGTAGCCTTCAGGTTTCGGGTTTCAGGTGTCAGGTTCGGAGGAAGATGTTCAGCGATAGAATATGGACAATCCCAGCACCAGAAGCCACGAAGCAATAGAAAGATACTATTGACAAGATGCCAGTGGCCATCAGCCTGACACCTGAACACTGACACCAACGCAACGCGTAACCAAAGGAGTTCGACATGAAAGACGTTGTTATTGCTTCCGCTTGCAGGACTGCCATCGGTGAATTTGGCGGAACCTTAAAAGACAGTCATGCCGCCACCATTGCCGGTGTGACGATGAAAGCAGCGGTCGAAAGAGCCGGCATCGAGGCCACCCAGCTCGATGATGTGCGCTACGGCTGTTGCATGGAGCCGGTGGACACCTTAAATGTGGCGCGCATTGCTGCTCTTTTAGCCGGTATACCCGATTCCGTGCCGGCGGTCACGATCAACCGCGTCTGTATTTCCGGAATGGAGGCCGTTCTTTCGGGTATGGCAATGATCCAGGCCGACATGGCAGATGTCATCCTGGCCGGCGGGGTTGAGCATATGTCCGGCGCCCCGTATTCTCTACCGGGTGCCCGATGGGGGTATCGTCTGCAGGACCACGAATGCGTCGATAATTTAATCCGGGGGCTGCACTGCGGATCCCACATTTTACCGCATCCGGAGGACGGGCCGGTAGATGCCGGAAAGCCGCCACTTTCCTTTTTTAAAGGCAAACCTTACATTATGGGGCATACAGCAGAATTCGTTGCCCAGCATCTCGATATCAGCCGGGAAGAAATGGACGCTATTGCGCTGCGCAGCCACAACAATGTTGAACGAGCCACCAAAGACGGCTCCTTTAAAGATGAAATCATCCCGATGGAAATCCCGCAAAGAAAGAAAGACCCGATCATCTTTGATCAAGACGAACATTTCAGACCCGGATTGAGCCGTGCAGATCTCCAGAAGCTATCGCCCGCCTTCGTGCCGGAGATTGGCAAGGTGACCGCCGGCAATTCCAGCGGCATAAACGACGGATCCGCCGGCATTATCATCATGTCTGCTGAAAAAGCAAAAGATTTGAATGTAAAGCCGTTGGCCAAAATAAAGGCTACCGGCAAAGGCGGCTGTCATCCGTCCATTATGGGGCTCTCCCCGGTTCCCGCTGTTACGGACCTCCTGAAAAGAAGCGGTTTCAAATTGGAAGATTTTGATTTGGTCGAAATCAATGAAGCCTTTGCTGCCCAGTACCTGGGCTGTGAAAAAGAGCTGGGCCTGAATCGAGAAATTACCAATATCAACGGCTCGGGGATTGGTCTGGGGCATCCGGTCGGCGCCACCGGTGCCCGGATTATCGTTACGTTGATCCATGCCCTGAAAAAAAAGAACAAAAGCCTGGGGCTGGCGACCCTTTGCGGGGGCGGTGGGGTGTCAATGGCCTGCGCCATCGAAATCATTTGAAAACTTCATTTTTTTCCCGAGGGCTTTGTTCCATCCCGACTCAAAATGCTCACGTACTATCCGTGTACGCTCCACTTTTGAGCCGGGCTGCGCCTCGCCCTCAGAAAAAAACTAAAGTTTTAACTAAAATTATAAACCGATACATATGTGGATATAATCGGGATTCGATTGAATCGGCTGAAAAGGAGTAAGCGCGATGAAAAAATACATGGTTTGTACAGCAATAACGGCTATTTTACTGATGTTTCCTTTTTGGGCGGCAGCAGCGGTGGACTGGCTGGCGGAAGCCGATAAAATTTTTGACCGGGGGGGGCTTGAAAATTACAAGAAGTCCATTGATCTGTATGTAAAATCGGTTGAAAAGGATTCCGGCGATTATGAGGCCGCCTGGAAATGCGCCCGGGCACACCGGGAATATGCCGACCAGGCCAAAAAGAAAGGCGTTGAGGGCTGGAAAGACATTTGTGCCCAATACGGCAAGGCCGGTATGCAATATGCCAAGAAGGCCATTGAATTAAAACCGCAGCGCCCCGACGGACATTATTATTACGGACTGAACGTCGGTATTTACTCCGACGGGGTCAGCATTCTGACCGCTCTGAGCGAAGGGTTGAAAGGCAAAACCCAGGAAGCGTTTGAAAAAACTTACGAGATCAACAAAATGTATAAAGAAGGCGGACCGATGCTGTCCCTGGGCCGCTTCTGGGCCGTTTTACCCTGGCCGCTGCGGGACCGCAAAAAATCAATTACCTATTACCGCGAATACCAGGAAACTAAATTTTTTGCCACCAACACCGAAGCCCAGCTTTTTGTGGCGGAACTCTTAATTCAAATGGGCGGGGATCAGAATAAGTCCGAAGCCAAAGGCTATGTTGAAAAGGGACTAAAGTCCGATGATCCGTATTTCAAGGACTGGGCCAAACAGCTGCAAACCAAATTAAAATAAAAAATTTATATTGAATCTGAAATCATACCATCGTGGGTTCGGCTCTGAATCGGCCGGATCCACGCACGCAATGTAGTCGCCTTTCATTTCAACGGCCGAACCATTCTTACACTGCAAATCGATTTTATCCAACTATTCCGCACCCATCGTTTACTCAGCAGGATCCATATTAACGGTACCGGACCAATTGAAAAGCGCTCTGGTCAAATATCCCAATTCCTTTAAAAACAGGACTAAAACGAACCAGCTTCATTTACTTAAGCTTATCCGCAAAAAATGAGGAAACATTGAAAAAGAAAATTTTATTTGTCGAAATATATATTTGTGCCCATCGATATTTATTGATACATAGACATGTGGAATAGTGGGGTAACGTTGATGGGCAGATGGAAATCTATTTTAAAGACAGCCCTTTTTAAGGAGTTCAGTTCATATCTGCATTTAGCATTCATGCGGCTCGGCTAACGACACGCATTTATCGACTGGCCGGCATGCACACTGACAATTAGATCTAAATTTAGTCTGAAAACAGAACAGCGGAGGAGATCGAGATGGCCCCATCAACGAAAAAGCTAACCCAAACGCCCAGCTTGCCAAACAATACCGCCGTAACACCTGAAGAAAAACAAAGCCTTAAATCCACTGAATTAGAGAGCGGAATACCTATTTTCGGTAACGGAAACCTTCTTCGGGTCGCCAATCGATTAGACCTTAGACAAAAAGCATATGAATATTTGTTTAAGATATATGCAAATGAAGGCTATATCAGCAATGAAAATGGCAATTTGCATCTCTCGATATATAACGCCCTTCCGGACACAACAACGCTGGTTGCTGAAGACCAAAATGGAAATTTTAATGGCACTATTACTCTGGCTTTCGATTCAGAAATAGGATTGCCATCTGATATCCAATATAAGGAAGAAATTGACAAGCTGCGAAAAGACAAACGGCAAATCTGTGAGATCATATCTCTGGGTATTGATGAGGCGCAAAGAAGTTCGCTCAGGATACTGGCAGGATTGTTTTATCACGCCTTCTTATTGTCCTGGCGTATAATGGCAGCGACAGATGTTGTCATTCACGTTATACCCAGCCAGACTGATTTTTATCGTAAAAACTTACTTTTTCAAAAAATCGGCAATATCAAGAAATGCCCACGGGCCAACGGTGTTCCGGCCGTACTTATGAATTTGCAATTATCTTTGCTGGAAACTTCAAGAAAACAAAAGAGGATTTTTCCCTTTTCAATATTCCAATATTCAGAAGAGGAAGAGATAGAATTGGTAAGAAAACTTAAGGGAATGCTTTTGCCAATGTCGGATCTGGAGTTTTTTACTTTTTTTATGGATAAAACCGATCTGTGGGAAAAAGCCTCCGATGAACAGAAAAATTATATCAAAAAGCTTTATCCTTCCGATATGATTGATCATTTTGGTATTTCCAGGGCGCTGGCAAAAACTGTTTCTAACAAATTACAGAATCAAACTGATCACCAAGTCAGGGAATCAAAATTAAAAATGGCACAAAAAGGATAAAAGCCCTTAATACCTAATTTTAATCAACACCCGCACAGTTTTAAGCGATCAATTCAAAAAGAATTATATAATTAAGGTTTTCCAATATGGGATTTCATTTTTTTCAAGTTTAGCCAACCTGCATCCCTGATCAATATCCCCTTCCAAAGTCCGATTCTAGCCTTTTAAACTAAAGATTTTGTTCAGTCTGACCGAAATATAATAACGATATCCACAAATTAGGGATCGAATTTTCGCGCAATTAATCGAATACATGTATTAGATCGCAGGATTTTTTATGAAATTGGCCGGCCAGTCTTTTTTCTTAAAAAAATTGTTAACTCTGGCAATGGGCAAACTCGCCTATTGTTTTCAGGAATTTCAAACGCATGAAGATACCCTGCATATATGGCGGGCGCGCATATTCTTAACCATTTTTTCCAGCACAATCCTCATCGGCGCCATGTCTTACGTTCCCAACATGAAGATTGCCTTCCAGTCCGGCAACTGGCGGAGTGCTGCAATTTATACAACTGGGTATTCGATTTTAATTCTCATTACATTTGTGAGGAGGATCCCCTTCCAAATCCGTGTATGGACTGGACTGGCTGTATTTTATGGGATCGGTATAACTTCCTTTTTGACATTTGGGCCGGTCGGAAGCGGGCGCATATGGCTTATTTCTTTCGCTGTTCTATCCAGTATCCTATTGGGACTCAGGGCAGGCTTAATTGCCGTATTTTTAAATATCTGTGCCATTTTCCTTTTCGCGGTATTCCAAAATAACAGCTATTTAGAGGCAACTTCGCTATCTTATTCACCTTCAGAGTATTGGCTCGCGACCGGCTTGAGTTTCGCATTTCTGAACATAGTCATTACCATCTCAATAGGAGTTCTGGTTAATGCATTAGAAAGAAAGCTCAAAAAGGAGCAATCGCTTACAAAAGAACTCACACAGTCTAATATAAAACTCGAGCAAGAAGTGGTTGAACGCAAACTGGCCGAGAAAGAACTGTGGGAAAGCAGGGAACGCTATAAAGCCCTGACCGATAACCTGCATGTGGGAATCTATCGCAATACGGCCGGAACCGAGGGTCGATTTTTAGAAGCCAACCCTGCCATCGTTGAAATGTTCGGCTTTCAGGATAAAAATGAATTTTTAAATATAAATGTCTCGGATTTGTATCAGAATCCCGCCGATAGAGAAAAGTTTAACGAAAAAATGCGCACAACCGGTTTTGTTCGAAACGAAGAGCTCCGATTACAGAAAAAAGACGGATCTCCAATTGTGTGTTCCGTATCTGCAGTGGCCGTAAAAGATAAACAGGGCAAGGTGATAGGATATGATGGTGTGATTGATGATATCACCGAACTCAAGCAACTCGAACATCAATTTCATCAAGCACAAAAGATGGAAGCGATTGGAACGCTGGCCGGCGGCATTGCGCATGATTTTAATAACATCCTCTCAGCCATCATGGGGTATACGGAGCTGTCAAGAATTGCGGCGCCGGAAGGGGAGCTCAAAGAAAATTTAAATGAAATTTATAGTGCGAGCACCCGCGCCAAGGATCTGGTAAACCATATTTTGGCTTTCAGCCGTCAGAGCGGGCCCGAGCGCAAACCCATTCAAATCGGTCCGATTGTCAAAGAAGCCATAAAGATGCTAAGGGCCTCTTTGCCAACAACAATTGAAATTCAACAGGACATCGATGAGAATCCTGGTAACATCAAAGCGGATGCCACTCAGATACATCAGGTGCTGATGAATCTTTGCACCAATGCCTACCAGGCGATGAGCGACAATGGGGGTATACTTAAAATAAGTCTGTCCAATACGCATGTGAATGCATCGCAGGCAGCCCTCAATCCCGACATGCGGCCCGGCGAATATCTCAAGCTTATGATCAGTGATAACGGCCATGGCATGAGCGATCGGGTTTTAAAGAGAATTTATGAGCCTTATTACACCACCAAGGCAAAGGGAACGGGCACCGGCCTGGGACTGGCAGTGGTGCACGGTATTGTAAGAGGTTTTAAAGGCGCCATTACGGTGAAAAGCAAACCGAACGCGGGCACGATATTTGAAATATTTATCCCCAGGGTAAAAAAAGGCATCAAATCAGCTCCCAAAATCACAGAAACCCTGCAAACCGGCCAGGAGCAAATTTTATTTGTCGATGATGAGCAGATGATTGTGGATATCGGAAAGCAAATGCTGGAAAGGCTGGGGTATAGGGTGTCGACAAGGACCAGTGGTGTCGAAGCCTTGGAGCTGTTTAAAAACCGGCCCGAGAAATTTGACCTGGTAATCACAGATTTGACGATGCCAAACATGACCGGTGAAGTACTCGCCAGAGAGCTCCTAAAAATCCATTCCGGAATTCCAATCATACTTTGCACCGGTTTCAGTGAACAGCTGACAAAAGATGAAGCCATTGAAATCGGAATTCGAGAGTTTATCATGAAGCCGGTTGAAATGAGCCAGATGGCGAAAACCGTTCGAAAGGCCCTCGACAATTAATTACGCCATGATAATTTTTCCTGGCAAAATTTCAGTTACCACCGAAAAAATCCAGCCGGAAAATCATGGCGTATCATTTACGACAATGATAGGAAAAAATTTTTTCCGTTCTATCAGTGCCTCCAGCCGTCTGAAATGAAATACCACAAACAGAATCTTTACCCCTTTCTTTAACGCTGAACATGGCCTGATCTGCCAACGATAGGAGTTCTGAAAGCGTATCTGCATCATCCGGGAAGGTGGATACACCCAGACTGGAATTAACACGGACGTTTAAACCCGAATTTTGAAGATAGATGGTATCTTTAATTCTTTGCCGGATTATTTCCGCCATATCCAATGCCTGCTGCTTGTCAAATCCAGGTAAAACCAGCACAAACTCATCGCCGCCATAGGCGACACCATAAGCGGGCGGTGGTAGCGTGTCTTTAATGGTTGCGGCAATTTCCTGAAGTGTCTTACTGGCATTCGGATGCCCGTGAGTATCGACGACCTGCTTGAAGTCATCAATATCCATGAAAACCAGCGAAAATACACCACCACCGGACGCGCTTTTGGCGATCAACGCCGAGAGGGCACTGTACAGGTAACGGGTGTTAAAGAGGCCCGTTAAGTTATCGTGAATTGCCTGCTCTTTGAACTTTTGTTCACTTTTCTTTAAGGCGTTCTGAACCCTCTTAAGATGCGCTTCAGCCTCCATTTCTTTGGTGACAATCGTTAAATTGCCCATTGAAACGAAAATTTGATCTGATTCAAAGGACACCAGTTTGGCCTGGTCTTTCAGCCAATAGGTTCTGCCGTCAGCGGCAGAGATTTTATAGACTGCATCCAGGGTGCCGCTATTTTTGACCGCGTCTCTGAGTTCAGATTTACGTTTCAGGACCTCATTGCTTTTCATAATCTCTTCTTGAAAATGAACGGGTGCCCCCTTTTGCGCATACAAATGCCTTTCGCGAATGCTACTTCTAAAAAATTCGGAAGCATTCGAATAATCACAGCCTAAAAGCTGTATGAGCTGCCATCCGACAAACTCATACCAGATCACTTGCTGTTTATCCTGCCAGGCGGCGATATAGGGTATTGCCGGGGTTCCCAATCGATCAAATTCTTGAAACCGTTGGATGCAGTTTTGAATGTTGCGCTTGAGCGGCCGACTGTAGTTACCGTTTAAGATGCGGCCATAGTAATCATCGGTTAAGATTTTCTGCGACATACATGGAATCCAATTGATTTGATTTTAAAATAAGATTTCTACAGAACTGGTATTCTCCCAGGGGGCAAATCTCGGAGGTCAAACTGGATTAGTCGTTTTGAATTTAAAGGCAGTTCAAGATACGGCTATAATTTTATAATAATATACCACATCTTGTGGTTGATCAAGCTTAAAGTGCCTGCGGCACCTGAACTTTGCCGTCGAAGGTTAAACGGATCGACGTATCGGCCCTAGGGACGATCGGAGATATGTGAAAAGATCTTGACAACACTATATATGGTGGTCAAACTCATAGGTTGACTATATCTTGTGTAATATGATATAAATACGAGCCGTTTAGGAAATTCCAATTCAATTTGCAACACCAAATATCAATCATTTTTCGGTGATAGACCGATGCTGAGGGCTTGAAATGGAATCTGGAAACCTGGTTTCTCCGCATGAAAGAGGGGTTAAACGTTTTCTCGATTTAAGACGCCATACACGCAAACCATTTCGCCGCGCCACTATTTTTGCCTGTCAGAACCGGTATTATGCCGGGCTAACTAAAAATATAAGTAAGGGCGGTATTTTTATCGAAACCCGGAATCGATTTTCGGAAGGACAACTTATTACCCTGGTTATATCGCGCACAAAAATTGAAAAAGGCGTCATGCTGAAAGGGGAAGTTGTCCATCTGAGGGGCGAGGGATTCGGCTTGAAATTTTTAAGCCTGCTTAAAAATGGAAAAGAATACCAGCTAAAATCTTAACTGCCGCGGACTGCCTTGCCGCCATGGTGAATTCGGCCCATAAATTTCTGCACTAAACGTGTTATCTCTTCAATTTGATCCGGCGCTTTCCATATAATTTCTGAATCATTGCCGAACCATGTAAACTGGCGTTTGGCATAGCGCCGATGGTCGCGTTTCAGCGTGCGCACGCATTCCTCCCAGGTTAATCGGCCCTCGATGTAATCGGTCAAATGACGATAGCCGATGGATTGCATGGATTTGAGGTTTGCAGAATAGCCCCGCTTCAAGAGAGTTTTAACCTCATCCAGGAATCCAGCAGCGATCATCGAATCGACCCTTGCGTCAATGCGCTCGTATAAAACGGCACGCTCCATGCTTAACCCGATTTTTAAGGACTCAAAGGGCTGCTCTAAAAACCGGTGATTTTGGTGATGTTTTGAAATGGATTGACCGGTTGACTCGACCACCTCGAGTGCTCGCAGGATGCGATAGGTGTCATTGGGGTGCAGACGTTTTGCGGTATCTGGATCCAGTCTGCTGAGGCGTTCGTAAAGAAACGCCATCCCCTGCTCATCGGCCTCTGCTTTTAATCTTTCGCGAACGCCGGCATCATAGACATCTGCATCAAACAGTCCATACAGGAGGGCCTTTATATAGAGTCCGGTTCCACCGACGATAAATGGAATGATGTTCTGCTGGCTGAGTTCATAAATTTTAGCCCTCCCGCGTTCCGAGAATTGGGCGGCGTCAAAGGTTATATCGGGCGCCACGATATCGACCATGTGGTGGACCACGCGTGCCCGTTCCTCGACCGTAGGTTTGGCGGTGCCGATATCCATATACTTGTATATCTGCATGGAATCCGCCCCGATAATTTGACCTTCAAAACGTTGCGCCAGATCGACGGCAACCGCTGTCTTGCCAATCCCGGTAGGACCGCAAATAATAACTATTTTAGGTTTTTCGACTTTAGCTTGCATGATAATCGATTTTAAAAGATTCAATTATTTAGGATACACACAGAGCGCTTAAAAATCAATTGCGCGCGCTGGCGACGCTAAAAGGGATTTGAACGGTGGGATTAAAAATTTACCAATTGATTAATCAAATGGAAGCGCCCTTCTCACATGGCATTGCCCGCACATCACCGGACCTTTCTTTTCCGCACGATGGCAGCTTTTGCAGTTGGTGTGAAAGGCTTTCATCAAGCCGGGTATGTTGCCATTATCTTCGAGCTCATGACACTCCGCGCAGCGCTGGTCTTCTGATGATTCATCCTCTAAACGCCGGCCGTCTTCAAAGATGTGGTGGCATTCATTGCATTCTTCGATCTGGGCCAATTCATTGTGTTCATCGTGCCTGAAAACAGCCGGCGGTCGTTTCGGGTTTTCAAAAACGTCATTTTCAATGTTGACCATATCTTCCTGGGAATGGGCCGGCACCAGTATAAACAAAAAACTTGTAAAAACCACAAAGAAGGATAAGGAGGATCTTCGCATCAGGTTTGCTCCATTGACTCGACTTAATTTTTTATAGGGCTCATACAGGATATTGGCCAATAATGAAATCCAAATTTTAGCTTTTATCAAACGGTGGTTGACGATTCGGATCAGAACTTATACCTGATCCAATTTGCGATTGCAACCTAAGTTATTGATATTGATCCATATTAAAATAGTAGGATTTAAAAAGGCCCGTACCATAAATTTTAAACGTGATCCGTATAGGCATTCGTTTTCAGGTCCCCGGAAAAGAAACTGACTGTCATTTATTCATTGACTAAGATTCTGATATTGCATGTGATTTTGCCTTCAACCGCTAAATATTTTTACCATAAATCATGCCAAATTTCATTGACAAAAGCGTGTTAAACATATATTCTGCCTGACTTTTCTAAAAATTTGTGGATGCGCAACGGTTAAGAGGCGCTCCTTTTATTAAATAAAGATCATCATAGAATTATTTCAGGAGAAGCAATCAATGCCAAAAGAAGTTATTGGATCGGCAATGGTCGTCGGAGGCGGCATTTCAGGCATGCAAGCGGCGCTGGATCTGGCGGATTCAGGCTATTATGTCTATCTGGTTGAGAAAGGCTCATCCATCGGTGGCGTGATGTCCCAGCTGGACAAAACCTTTCCTACCAACGACTGCGCAATGTGAATTATTTCACCGAAACTGGTCGAGGTCGGCCGGCATCTAAATATCGAGCTCAAAACACTCAGTGAAATTAAAGCCGTCAAAGGCAGGGCAGGCAACTTTGAAGTCGAACTGATTCGACACCCGCGTTATATTGACGAATCCTTGTGTATCGCCTGCGGTGCCTGCGCTGAAAAATGTCCTAAAAAAGTAGTGGACCCCTACAACGCGGAATTGGTCAAACGTAAATCTGCCTTTGTCGAATACCCCCAGGCGGTACCCCTGAAATATTGTATCGATGGCGACAGCTGCATTTATATCCAGAAGAAAAAATGTGGCGCCTGTAAAAAAATCTGCCCCACAGACGCCGTCGATTTTGATCAAAAAGAACAAACCGAAATACTGCAGGTTGGATCGATGGTGCTGGCCCCTGGCTTTGCGCCATTTGATCCGACCATGTTTGATAATTACCAGTATGCCAAGCTTCCCAATGTCATGACCTCACTGGAATTTGAGCGCATCCTGTCTGCATCCGGCCCGACAATGGGGCACGTGACCCGCCAGTCAAAGGACAAAAAAGAGCCCAAAAAAATAGCCTGGTTTCAGTGTGTGGGCTCCCGGGACATGAACAAATGCGATAACGCCTACTGCTCATCGGTATGCTGCATGTATGCCATCAAAGAGGCGGTCATCGCCAAAGAACATGTCGGCGATGATCTGGACTGCGCGGTGTTTTTTATGGATATCCGCACCCCGGGAAAAGAGTTTGAACGCTTTTACGACAATGCCCGCGAAAAACACGGTGTTCGATTCATCAGAAGCCGGGTGCACAGTGTCGATCCCGTATTGGGAACAGATGACCTTGAGATCCGCTACATGACAGAAGGTGGCGAGATGGTCACCGAGATATTTGACATGATCGTGCTTTCCATCGGCATGCAGACGTCACCGGAGGTTATCCAGCTTGCCAAAAAGCTTAGAATTGATTTGACGGACGGTAATTTCTGTCAAACCTCAAATTTTGAACCGGTGGCGACATCCCGCAAGGGCATATATGTCTGCGGCGCCTTCCAGGGGCCCAAGGATATTCCGCAATCCGTTGTTGACTCAAGCGCCGCCGCGAGTGCTGCCGGCGAAATTATTACAGCTGCCCGCAACCAGCTGACCCGTAAAAAAGAAGTCGTGCCCGAGGTCAACGTGACCAACGAGCGGCCCCGCATCGGCGTGTTTGTATGCCATTGCGGTATCAATATTGCCGGGGTGGTGGATGTGCCCGCTGTGGCTGAATATGCCGGCACCCTGCCCTATGTCGAATTTGCAACCGACAACCTGTACTCCTGCTCTCAGGACACCCAGGATACCATGGCGAAAATCATTGCGGAGAAAAAATTAAACCGGGTGGTGGTGGCCGCCTGCACCCCCAAAACCCATGAGCCCTTATTTCAGGAAACCCTCATCAACGCCGGATTAAATAAATATTTGTTTGAAATGGCCAACATTCGTAACCAGGACTCCTGGGTGCACAAGAACAACCCGGAACTGGCTACTAAAAAAGCCAAAGACCTGATCCGTATGGCAGTTCACAAAGTGGCTTTAATGGCCCCGTTGAAGGAAGCCGAACTTGAGATCAATCAGACTGCCATGGTTATCGGCGGCGGCATTTCCGGAATGGCCGCGGCCAGAAGCCTGGCGCGCCAGGGCTATGACACCCACATCATCGAAAAAGATTCCCGGCTTGGCGGCCAGGCCCGCAATATTTACCGAACGGCTTCGGGCGATAGCGTGCCCGAAAAACTGAATGACCTTATCGATGAAATCCAGAAAAATAAAAAAATTCACGTTCATCTGGAAACAGAGATCAAGCAGGTGGAGGGGTTCGTTGGCAATTTCGAGTCGACGCTTGCGGTCAACGGAAATGAAGAGATTCTTGAACATGGGGTGGCTGTCATGGCCACCGGTGCATCACCGTATCAACCCGATGAATACCATTACGGTCAGGATCCGCGTGTTTTAACCAGCCTGGAACTGGATCAAAAATTGATTGCCAATGACGCCGGGCTGAAAGACTTGAACACGGCGGTATTTATCCAGTGTGTCGGCTCCCGGGAACCGCAGCGACCTTACTGCTCGCGGGTGTGCTGCACCCACTCGGTTGACAATGCCATCGAGCTAAAACAACTCAATCCTGAGATGGATGTATTTGTGCTCTACCGGGATTTGCGAACCTACGGAGAGCGCGAATATCTCTATAAAAAAGCACGTGAAGCCGGCGTAATATTTATTCGCTTCAGTCTGGATGATAAACCCGAAGTGCGCACAGAGGGTGATAAGTTGTTGGTCAGAGTCATTGATCATGTCATCGGTCGGCCGGTGGAAATCGAAACCGATCTGATCAGCCTGGCAACCGCCATCCTGCCGAATGCGGTGGGGAAGCTGGCGACCTTTTTTAAAGTACCGTTAAACGATGACGGATTTTTTGTGGAACGCCACGCCAAGCTGGGGCCGGTTGAATTTGCCACCGACGGGGTGTTTTTATGCGGCATGGCACATTACCCCAAGCCCATTGATGAGTCGATCGCCCAGGGACAGGCGGCCGCATCCCGCGCTGTAACGCTGCTGGCGCGCGAGACCATCTTTACCAGTGGTACCGTTGCGGAGACCGACCCCATTCTGTGCAGCGAATGCGGGGTATGCGTGTCGGTCTGTCCGTATTCAGCGCCCTCATTTACCGAAGAGGGGCCCTTTACCGGCAGAGCCCAGATTAACCCGGTGCTGTGCAAAGGATGCGGACTTTGCGTGGCCTCATGCCGATCCGGCGCAATACATCTGAAAGGCTTTGACAACGATCAAATTTTCGCGCAACTCTTTGCATTGAACAAGGCAGTGTGATAATAGAAATAATTTTTAATACTCGCTAATAGGCTTTTGATTAAAGCGATACAAAAAAAGCAATTCACAGATAAATAACGAAGCAAAGTGACTGAAGTAAAGGTGTCGTGGGCTCCATCACTTCAGTCATTTTAGATCACTTCCAACTTTAGCTCTCTTGCTTTTAAGGAGAATAAAACCATGTCCGAATGGGAACCTAAAATCGTTGCCTTTTTGTGCAATTGGTGCAGCTATGGTGCTGCCGACCTGGCAGGCGTTGGACGGATGGAATATCCATCCAACATAAGGGTGGTTCGAATCCCGTGTACCGGGAGAATGGATCCCAAGTTTTTCCTGGCTGCCATGCGCGAAGGTGCAGACGGCGTCTGGGTGTCCGGGTGACATCCCGGCGAATGCCATTACCTGGAAGGTAATTATTATGCCCGACGTAAATTTGCACTGTTTCAGAACCTGATGGAGCACATGGGAATTGAACCCGGCCGCCTGCAATTCTCGTGGGTATCCTCGGCAGAGGCAACCAAATTCGTCCAGGTGGTCTCCGAAGTAACCCGGGCCATAAAAGACCTGGGGCCCAATAAAAATTTAGTCAAAACCACGCCGAAGGTAGCTTAAGATGCTCAGTTATATTGATAAGATAAAAGAAATTTCCGCACGGCTTTTAAAAGAGTGCCGGGTGGAAATGGTTATCGGATTCCGCAAGGGAACCGTTCCGATGATGAATGAGCCCTGCTTCGCCAAATCTCCCGAAGAAGTTGAAAATTTTGTCTGGGACAGCAATTGCGGCATTAACCTGTGCAATTATCTTACGAATCGTGGTGAAAAAATCGGCATCCTGGCCAAAGGGTGTGATTCTCGTAATATCGTCACCCATATCATTGAAAATAAAATCAAACGCGACCAGCTCGTCATCATCGGCGTTCCCTGCAAGGGAATGATTGACAAGCGCAAGATATCAGCCATGTTCGAGGGGGAAATTCATGAAGTCATCGAAGATGAAAACAGCATTACCGTTAAAGGCGATGGCTTTGAAAAAACCCTGAATAAAAAGGATGTGCTGCAGCAAAACTGCACCGTCTGTAATCACCGCAATCCGGTCATCCACGATGAACTGGTGGGCGATCCGGTTAAAGAGCAGACCGATGTTGACCGTTACGCGGATGTGCGTGAAATAGAAGCGCTGTCGCCTCCGGAAAAGGCAGCGTACTTTGATAAACTCCTGGAGCCCTGTATTCGGTGTTATGCCTGCCGCAACGCCTGCCCGCTGTGCTACTGTCCGACATGTTTTACCGATGAATCCCGGCCGCAATGGGTCGGCAAGGGCCAGGACCCGACGGATGTGAGCACATTTCACTTTTTAAGAGCGTATCACTGTGCCGGCCGCTGTACCGATTGCGGTGCCTGCGAACGTTCCTGTCCGGTAGGTATTAACATGCGGGTCTATACCAAAAAACTGGAAAAAGATTGTCTGGAGCTGTTCGACTGGGAAGCCGGCCTGGATCCCGATGTGCGGCCGCCCCTGGATACTTACAGGCCCAGTGACCCGGATGAGTTTATAAAATAGAAAATGTCGGTTGCCCGACGTATGTTGTCCGCTGCAATCATAACTGACAACAAACAATTGACAACTGACAGATCAGGACAATTGAAATGAAAATTGTACGAATCGATAAAAAAAACTGGGCGGATGGACTGAAGAAATTATCAGAAACCTATCGCCTATTGGGTCCCGTCAAGGAAGATGATTTCCATAATTTTAAACCACTCGATCCGGGACAATTGCCGGATTTAAATTGTTTAAACACCCGCCTGTCGCCCAAGTCGATCATTTATCCGCAAACGGAGGTGATGTTCGAATATTCCCTGGACGAAAATCAGGAAGACCACCATATATTAAAGGAAGTCAATAAAGACTATTCACCCCAGGCGGTCATCGGAATCCGCCCCTGCGATGCCAAGGCCTTTGCCCTGGTCAAACTCAATTTTGACACCCCGGAGTACCAGGATCCGTATTGGCTCAGAGCCTATGACGCCACCACACTGGTGGGCCAGGCATGCGAAAACCCGTGCAGTTCCTGTTTCTGCACAACCGCTGGCTGCGGGCCCTACCATGAAGAGGAACTGGATATATTGCTGATCGATAACGGTGATCAATACTGGGCCAAAGTTATCACCGACAAAGGCCAGGCATTTTTAGCGGCCGCTGGTTGGACCGAAACGGTGGATAACCAAGCCGTTTCCAATAAAATTGAGGAAATGAAAAAAACGGCTGAAGGCAAAATATGTTCGACCGTAAACACGGACAAACTAAAGGCAGCGGAAACCAATGATCTTTACAACGCCTCATTCTGGGAAGAGGTTTCTTTTTCCTGCATTAACTGTGGCACCTGCACTTACGTGTGTCCGACCTGCTGGTGTTTTGACATTCAGGATGAAAACCGGGGCAGCAGCGGTTGCCGCATGCGCAATTGGGACAGCTGCATGTACCCGCTATTTACCCTGCATGGTTCCGGGCATAATCCTAGAGACACCAAACTGCACCGGGTTCGCCAGCGATTTATGCATAAACTAAAATATTATGTCGATAAATATGAAACGGGTATTCAGTGCGTGGGATGCGGCCGCTGCGTTCGCCTGTGCCCGGTTAACATCGATATTCGACGCGTTTGTGAATTGATGAACAGCCAGGCTGCATCGGCGGATGTCTGTGAAGTATAAATGATTGTAGATTTTAGATTGAATATTGAATATTTATGGAATTCTCCCACTCATAAAAATGACTGAGCGACAAGCGGTGCAAGCGCCTGCGCTGCGCGAGCGACAGCCATAAATAGTCAATTTTCAATAATCAATTTTCAATTTAAATGGGGGTTTACCTTGCAAAATCCATATATGCCGTATCCGGTTCGCATCGATAACATCACTGTTGAAACCGAAGATAAGAACCTAAAATCATTTCGTTTTGTCTTTTTAAACCCGGAAGATGAAGAAAAGTTCAGCTATCATGCCGGGCAGTTTGCCGAATTGTCGGTGACCGGAAAAGGTGAAATACCGATCGGCATTGCATCATCTCCCACGGAAAAGGGATTTGTTATGTTTACGGTTAACAAGGTGGGTCTGGTGTCCTCCTATCTGCATGCCATGCAAGAAGGTGACATCATGGGCGTCCGGGGGCCCCTGGGTAACTGGTATCCGTGGGAAGAAATGGAAGGTAAAAATGTTGTCCTCATTGGTGGTGGATTTGCTTTTACCACCCTGCGATCTTCCATTGTCTATATGCTCGATCCTGCCAATCGATCAAAATTCAAGGACATTCACGTTATTTACGGGGCACGCACCCCGGGCATGCTGCTTTACTGGGACGAGCTGATTGAATGGGAAAAACGAGATGACATCAACATGCACATTACCGTTGACGGCACGGATGATCCGAACTGGAAATACAACACGGGATTTGTTCCAACGATGGCCGAACAAAAAGCGCCGTCCGGCGGCGATGATACCTACGCCGTTGTTTGTGGTCCGCCCATCATGATTAAATTTACCCAGCCGGTTTTGGACAAGCTCGGCTATTCCAACGATCGTATCATTATGTCCCTTGAAAACCGCATGAAATGCGGAATTGGAATGTGCGGTCGCTGCAATATCGGTAAAGAATTTGTTTGCAAAGACGGACCGGTTTTTACCCTTGAAGAATTAAATAAAACCCCCCGGGAGTATTGAAATTCCAGGCCGGCATTTCGCTTTAACCAATTGAAATTTTTATAATTTCTAAAAATGAGCATCTTTAAATATTTTCATGTTGACAATGATGTATTAATTACGATACAAAACCTTTTTCATAATTGAGCTTTAAAAGGCTGCGGCCGCAAGAAATAATATTAATATAATAATTATTAACAAGGAGGACGATTAAATGCCAAGTGTAGAATTTATGGGAAAAGAGTTTACAGTCGACGAAGACGGGTTTATCGATTCCTACGACAACTGGTGTGAAGAGTGGGTGCAATGGGTAAAAAATCAAGAGGGTATTGAGGAACTCAATGACGAACATCAAAAAGTAATTGAGGTCCTTCGCGATTATTATGAGAAAAATGGTATTGCCCCGATGGTTCGTGTTCTGTCTAAAGTTACCGGGTTTAAACTGAAACATATTTATGAATTGTTCCCGTCAGGTCCCGGTAAGGGAGCATGTAAAATGGCCGGTCTTCCGAAACCTACCGGATGTGTTTAATAACCAACGCGTGACCCATTTATCATCTTTAAAAAGGCCCTGCTTTTTACGCAGGGCCTTTTTTATTTGTTTAGGAGGCACCCATGATCCTTTCAGTTAAAACCTCTGGCCGGACAGAGTTAATCGACATCACATCCCAAATTTCAAAACTGGTAAAAAAATCTGATGTTACAGAAGGTCTGTGCATGCTGTATGTGCCGCATACCACCGCCGCGGTCACCATCAATGAGAGCGCCGATCCGAGTGTTAAAGGCGACATCCTGATGGTTTTAAACCAGGTCATACCCTGGGAGGCGAATTACAGACACCTGGAGGGCAACTCTCCGGCTCACGTAAAATCAACACTGGTCGGTGCATCGGAGTTGGTGGCCATTGAAAATGGCGCACTGGTTTTAGGCACATGGCAGGGTCTATTTTTCTGTGAATTTGACGGTCCGCGAACCCGCAAAGTTCATGTTCGTATCCTGGGAGGAAAATTTGGGGAGTAACCGATGAAGCCATCTGAAATGCCATTAGATGATATTGACCGAAGCATTTTGAATCAGATTCAGTCAGATTTCCCAATCACGCCCCGGCCATACCGCAGCGTTGCCGAGGAATTGGGACTAACCGAAGATGAAGTTTTAGCGCGCATACAGCGATTAAAAAAATCCGGGATCATCCGTCGGATTGGCGGCAATTTTACGCCTGAAAAACTGGGATTTGTCAGCACCCTGTGTGCGGCCAAAGTGCCGGAAGAAAAAATCAGTCAGTTTGCTCAGGTTGTTAACCGCTATCCGGGTGTTACCCATAATTACCGACGCGAAAACAAATATAATATCTGGTTTACCTTTATTGCGCCTTCGATGGAGGATATTAGGGCCAGCCTCAAACAGATCGCTGCGGAAACCGGCGTCACTGAAATCCTCAATTTGCCGGCAACGAAGGTGTTTAAAATTAAAGCGGAATTTAAAGTCTAGTTTCCAATTCTAAGTAGATCTTTTTCCGATGAGCTGTGTTCTCCGCAGGCTTACTTCCTCAACGTACTACCAGTACGCCTCGTCGTAAGCCTCTGTGCGGCCTTGCTCATCAAAAAAATCTCTCATTTATAATTGGAAACTAACTAAATTTAGGTTAATAAACTATCTTTGAGCAAAAATAAATTAAGTAGCAAGGATCGGGCACCCAGCGATGAAAGACATTCGTGTTGCAGCTGTTATCATGAATTGTCCCGTGGGTCGGGTTGAGGACAACCTGGATCGCATGGACGGCTGGGTTCAGGCTGCCAGGAAACAGGCTGCCGATCTGGTATGTTTCCCAGAAATGAATGTGACCGGTTACAGCAGCCGGGGTGAGATTAAAGATTCGATCGAAACGGTACCGGGGCCAATCAGTCAATTTCTTTTAGCGCTGGCCAAAAAAACCAAGATAGTAATTCTGGCCGGAATGGCTGAACAGGACGCCCAGGGCCATGTATTTGCCAGTCATCTGGTTGCCACACCGCATGGACTGGCGGGGATTTATCGCAAAGTCCACATTGCGCCACCGGAAGGCCATGTATTTACGGCGGGCAATACAATCCCGCTGTTTGAAATCAAAGGCGTAAAGCTGGGGATCCAGCTCTGTTATGATGTGCACTTTCCCGAGCTTTCAACGCGCATGGCCATTGACGGTGCGGATGTGATCTTTATGCCCCACGCATCTCCCCGTGGGACACCCCAGCAAAAATTTTCGTCCTGGATGCGCCATCTACCCGCGCGTGCTTTTGACAACGGGTTGTATGTGGTCGCCTGCAACCAGACCGGAAACAATGAAAACGGCCTTGATTTTCCAGGCCTGGCTGTTATTCTGGATCCTGCCGGTCAAATCATCAATAAAGATATCAGCGGAGAAGAAAACATAATCACTGCCGATCTCAAAGCTGAAAAACTGGCCGAGGTAAGAGGCCACCGCATGCGCTATTTCCTTCCCAATCGCCGACCGGATCTCTATTAGCGGACGCTAGAGGTATTTAGAAACCATAATTTCTCAGTAAAGGAACGCAACGATGAAGGCGGTCGATCCCAAATTGCAAAAATGGCTGGTGAACACCCGCAGGGATTTCCACATGCATCCGGAAATATCCCTTGAAGAAAAGCGTACGACCCATAAAATCATAGAAATTTTAACGAGCCTAAACGTCGATGCGCAGCCTTTTCCAGACATGACCGGGGCCGTGGGCTTAATTAAGGGTAAGAACAAAGGGCCGACCATTGCCCTGCGGGCGGACATAGATGCACTGCCCGTTCAGGAGCTTTGCGATGTGGCCTACAAATCACAAAAACCGGGTGTCATGCATGCCTGCGGCCATGATGCCAATACGACCATCATGCTGGGCGTGGCCAAAAGCCTGATCGAATCCGGCCGGCACAAGGAATTGAAGGGCAACGTTAAATTTTTGTTCCAGCCGGCCGAAGAGCGCCTTGCCGGCGCCAAGGCCATGATCGAACGGAAAGTTTTAGAAAATCCCCGAGTGGATCGAATCATTGCCGGCCATATGTCACCGGATCTTCCAGCCGGCAAAGTGGGGATTTTTCGCGGCCTGGGATATGCATCCTCGGACCGATTTGACCTAGTGATAACCGGTAAGGGCGCTCACGGCGCGCGCCCCGAGGAGGGCAACGATCCCATTGTCGCCGGCGCTCAATTTGTGAACAGCATCCAATCCATTGTGGCACGCAATATCAAACCCACCGAAGCTGCGGTAATCACCGTCGGCAAATTTCATTCCGGTGAGGCTGAAAATGTTATTCCGGAAACCGCCCACCTGGCCGGCAGTATTCGGGCCCTTTCGGACGACATTCGCACACAAGTCCACCGACGCCTGACCGAAATTGCCACCGGATTGGAAAAAACCTTTAATATCAACTGCAAATTTCAAATTCTGCCCGGGGTGCCGACCCTTAAAAACGATATCGCTGTGGCCGAATTTTTATTTGAAGTTTCGCAATCGGTTCTGGGCACCGAAAACGTTCAATACATGCCGCCCATCATGGGTTCGGAGGATTTTTCGTATTTTACGCTCCAGCGACCCAGCGCCATCATGCGCCTGGGTTGCTCCAATTCCCAAAAAGGCTTCACCGCACGGTTGCATTCACCGCATTTCGATATTGACGAACAGGTTCTCGGCGTGGGAGTGGCCGTTTTTAGTAAGGCCGTCATTCGGTTCTTATCTTAATACATACCTTTCCAAATGCTGATTTTCAGTTGACACTGATGGGTTACCAGTGGTAGCCAATTAAGATCCACCTTCCAATTTGTCACCTCCGGGGAGCCGCAGCAGGCCTGCGGAGCGAGGTGATCAACCAACTATTCAATATGCATTACAACGCGAAAGGAGGACTTTTATGACAGGGAAACTGTGTAAGGTACTCGTTTGTTTTTGTATTTCACTGGCCTTTATCGTTACGGCTACCACACCCGCTTTTGCCGGCAAAAAGGACGATACCCTTTATTTTTCATGGAAAAAAGAATTGGAGAGCCTGGATCGGTATTTTAATACCGCCCGGGAGGGAATGATCGTCAGCCGACAGATTTGCGACGATTTGTTATATCGCGATCCGGACACGCTGCAGTACAAACCCTTGCTGGCCAAATCATTCAAATGGATCGACAACACCACCATGGAATTTGTGCTGCGTAAGGGCATCACCTTCCACAATGGTGAAAAATTTGATGCAGATGATGTCGTCTATACCATCAACTTTGTGAGCAATCCGGACAATAAGGTTTTGGTTCAACGCAACGTAAACTGGATTGAGCGCGCTGAAAAATTGGGGCCGTATAAGGTAAAGCTTTATTTGAAACAGCCGTTTCCTTCCGCCCTCGAATATTTGGCTGGAAATATTCCCATCTATCCCAACGAATATTATGCCAAAGTGGGACCAAAGGGTTTCGGGCTCAAGCCCATCGGCACCGGACCTTACAAGGTTGTCGAGCATGAGGTCGGTAAAAAAATTGTGTTTGAAAAAAATAAAAATTACTTTAAAGACAGCCCCAAAGGGCAACCCTCTATCGGACGTCTGGTCCAGCGTACCATACCGGAAGACACCACCATGGCCGCTGAATTGATGACCGGCGGGCTGGATTGGATCTATCAAGTGCCCAAAGATCAGGCGGATAGCCTCGCCAAGGTCCCCAATGTCCAGGTTCTGAAGGCTGAAACCATGCGTGTGGGCTGGCTGGTAATGGACGCCGCCGGAAGAACCGGCGACAACCCGTTCCAAAAAGTGGCGGTCAGGAAAGCGATCAGCCACGCCATCGACCGCGAAGGTATCTCCCGCAACTTGGTGGGCGGGCAATCAAGGGTCATTCATTCGCACTGTTTCCCAACCCAATTCGGCTGCACCGACGATGTCGTCAAGTATGATTACAATCCCGCAAAAGCCAAAAAGCTTTTGGCCGACGCCGGCTATCCCCAGGGTTTTGAGATTGATCTGCATGGGTACCGCAACCGCCCGTATGCAGAAGCCATGATTGGGAACCTGCAGGCAGTGGGCATTAAGGCCAACCTGAAGTATCTCAAATATTCCGCTCTGCGAGAGAAAGTGTATGGCAGCAAGGTCACCTTTAATTTTACGACCTGGGGTTCATACGGTGTCAATGATATCTCCAACATCACCGGCCGCTTTTATAATTTTACCGAA
>JAAUXY010045238.1_pt1 | contig 31367 bp, 28 predicted proteins | sample 7278121 | NCBI WGS metagenome assembly JAAUXY01 (sample SAMN14350117, study PRJNA611818) | marine sediment metagenome | isolation source: surface marine sediment (1.8m) | place: French Polynesia: Moorea | collected 2018-08
AAGACGATCCGACAACGGATCCAGGATCCAGCCGGCCACGGTCTCACCACCGACCGCCAGGGCCACGATCACCGTGAACCGCGGCTTGCCTTCCGCGAAATTCTGCGTGCCATCCAACGGGTCGATGATCCACACCGGAACCGACGCCGATCCGATCCGGTCTCGCACCCGTGGGTCGGCTTCGACCGCTTCCTCGCCAACCGCGACGCTGCCGGGCAGCAGGGCCAGCAGGCCATCGGTCAGTCGGCGCTCGGACGCCAGATCGGCCACGGTCACCAGCGAGCCGCCGCGCTTACGGTCGATCTCATGCCCCGCAAGCGCCTGGAATCGCGGCAACAACTCGACCGCCGCGACCTCGCGCATCAGGGCGCCGACCCGCTCGAAAGCGTGATCGGGTAGCGGATCAGCGCTCATGCGCGGGCGACTTCCGTCACATCGGGATACAAGCGGTGCAGGCGAGCGCGATCCTTGGGCGCCAGCCCGACCGTGATATGGGCGTGGGCCTCATCGTCATCCCGCGCCAGCACTTCGCCATGCTGGTAGAGCCAGGCGAGCGCCGCCCCGTCGCTGAGCGACACGTCCACCTGCAGCACGTGGCGGTCGGCGGCCAGGCGCTTATCCAGCAAGCCGAGCAGCGCGACGCACCCTTCCCCGGTCTCGGCCGACAGCGCGACCGCGTGCGGAAGCTGAGCCGCCTGCGCGGCCACCGCGCGGCGCGCGTTGTCGCCCAGCAAATCGATCTTGTTCAGCGCTTCGATCACGCCCTGCTTGACCGACTGGTCGACGTCCAGTTCGTCCAGCACCGCCAGCACATCCGCCTTCTGCGCTTCGCTCGCCGCATCGGCCATGTCGCGCACGTGGACGATGATGTCGGCCTGTTCGACCTCCTCGAGCGTGGCCCGGAACGCGGCGACAAGCTGGTGCGGCAGGTCGGAAACGAAACCGACGGTGTCGGACAGAATGATGCGGCGTCCCGACGGCAGATCGAGGCCGCGCATGGTCGGGTCGAGCGTTGCAAACAGCATGTCCTTGGCCTCGACCGCACCGCCGGTCAGCCGGTTGAACAGGGACGATTTGCCGGCGTTCGTGTAGCCGACCAGGGAGACGATGGGATAGGGCACGCGCTTGCGCGCTTGGCGGTGCAGATGCCGGGTGCGCTGAACCTGGGCCAGGTCGCGCTTCAGACGGTCCACCCGGTCATCGATCTGCCTGCGGTCGAGCTCGATCTGGGACTCGCCGGGGCCGCCCATGAAACCGGCGCCGCCGCGCTGGCGCTCCAGATGGGTCCAGCTTCTAACCAGCCGCGAACGCTGATAGCTGAGCGCGGCCAGCTCGACTTGCATGCGGCCCTCCCGGGTGCGCGCCCGGGCGCCGAAGATCTCCAGGATCAGGCCGGTTCGGTCGATCACCTTGCAGTTCCAGGCGCGCTCGAGATTGCGCTGCTGCACCGCCGACAGAGCCGCATCCACGACCACGATCTCAGGTTCAAGCGCTTCGATGGTGTGGCCGAGCGACTCGGTGACGCCGCGCCCGAGCAGCGTGCTCGGCCGCGGCCGGGCGACGCGCACGATCTCGCTATGCAGCACCTCGAGATCGATCGCGCGGGCCAGGCCGATCGCTTCCTCCAGGCGCGCGTTCGGACTGCGCTCCGGGCGAACGGGAGCGCCGGGCGGATGTTTGACCGAACTTAGGCTCGGGTGGATGACGATCGCCGGCGCGCCGACGACGCGACCTTCGCCGGACCCGTCATGCGCAGAGCGATCGGCTGCGCGCTTGACCGCTGCTGCCATCAGGCCTCCGCGGGCGCAGCCTCCTCTTCCTTGCTCGGCTCAAACAAGCTGACCGGTGTCGCCGGCATCACGGTCGAAATCGCATGCTTGTAGACGAGTTGCGAATGGGCGTCGCGGCGCAGCAGCACACAAAAATTATCGAACCAGGTCACGACACCCTGCAGCTTCACACCATTGACGAGAAAGATGGTAACCGGCGTCTTGTTCTTTCGTATGTGGTTCAGGAACACGTCCTGCAGGTTGTTTGATTTTTCTGACATCCTGATCCCCGTCAGTCACGAATTCGCGCTGCCCGAGCCCCCTTCGACCGAGAATGGTCATCCCAATGTCAAGATGCCCGGCGGCCGAGCACTCGAGCGCGTTGCAACGCAATATCATAGATTATAGCCGCACTCCATTGGCTTGGCGGCGGTATTTGAGCCTATAGCTCCAACAGCCATTTCGACAGGGCTGAGGCGGCAGAGAACCGAGCGTCTTCGCGCTCCGGGCCGGCGATCTCGCAATCCCCAACCAGCACCGCCGTGCATCCGGCATTGCGGGCGCAGGCGACGTCGATTTCGTTGTCGCCAACGAACCAGATCTGCGGTCCCGGCTCGATGCCGCCCGGCTCCAAGGCAAGCGAAACCGGCTCTACCGCCGGTTTATCGCATGCCGCGTCCCCCGCTCCGACCAAGGCGCCGAACCGCGCGCTCCAGCCCAGCACCTCGGCCTCGGCGCGCAAAAAGCGGCCCGTCTTGTTACTCACCACCGCCTGATAGACCCCGGCGCGCGACGCAGCCAGCAAGGCATCATCAGCCCCGGGCAACGGTTTCAGGGTTTCTAGATGCCGTTCGGCGAAGGTGCGATAGAACAGCGCACCCGCCTCTTCCCACCGGTCTCCGAACAATTCGGGGAAGCTGTCGCGCATCGAGGCCCGCACCCGGCCGCGCACCTCGTCCATCGTCCACGGCGCGTGGCCGAAGGCGGTCAGCGTCGCGTTGAGCGCATCACCGATGGTGTCCCAATTGTCGACCAGCGTGTTGTCCCAGTCCCACAGGATCGCACGGGGCCGGGGAAGATTCGGGCTCACTCAGCCGCCGCCTTGAGCGCCGGCAGTTCCTCAACTTTCGGCGCCCCTGCCATGAAATCCTGATAGACCGCGTACAGCTTGGTCACGAACGTGCCCGGCTTGCCGTTGCCGATCACCGTCTCGTCGATCTCGGTGACCGGCATCACCGGGCCTGTGGTTGAGCTGTAGAAGGCCTCGCGGGCACGCTTGGCCTCCTCAACCGTGAACGGGCGCTCGGTCAGGCTGAGGCCCTCCTCCCTGGCCAACCGAATCAGCGCCAACCTGGTAATCCCGTTCAGAATGTCGTGGGTAGCTGGGCGCGTGATCAACTCGCCGTCCTGGGTGATGATCCAGGCGTTGGTCGAAGTGCCTTCGGTCACCAGGCCGTCCTCGTCCACCAGCCAGGCCTCGACCGCACCGGCGTCATAGGCCTGCTGCTTGGCCAGACAGTTCGGCAACAGGGAGGTCGACTTGATGTCGCGCCGCTTCCAGCGGATGTCGTCGACCGTGATGATCTTGACTCCGTCTTCCAGCAGCCGTGGATCCGGTGCCTTGCCGCGCCGGGCGGTTACCACCAGCGCCGGTGTAGCGTGCTTGGGGAACTTGTGGTCGCGCGGGGCCGACCCGCGGGTGATCTGTACGTAAACGATCCCGGTCGACACGTGGTTGCGACGGATCACCTCGCGCATGACCACGCCCAAAGCGCGCTCAGACATCGGCCAGTCCATGCGCAGCTCGCGCAGCGAGCGGGCCAGCCGCACCATATGCGGCTCCTCATCCACCAGCCCGCCTTGATGCACGGCGATCACCTCGTACACGCCATCGGCGAACTGATATCCGCGATCCTCAACATGAACTGCGGCGTCGGCGTGCTGGACATACCGGCCGTTGACGAAAGCGCAGCGGGACATGAGACCTCTCTGAAGCTGGCTGCGGGTCGGCTGGGGGGCTGTCAGGACGCCCTCAGAAGAACTCCAGCCGGACCGAGAACATGCGCTCGATTTTCTTCACCACGTCGGTTTGGGCAAGCAGGATTACGCGGTCATTGGCCCTGATTTCGGTGCTGGGGCGCGGAATCACAACCTCATCGCCGCGCACCAGCGCGCCGATGATCACGCCTTGCGGAAGCTTGGCCTCCCGGATCGGCTTGCCGACCACCGGGGACGTCTCCAGCGCCTCGGCCTCGATCACCTCGCCAAAGCCTTCCTGCAGGGAGTGCACCGCCTTGATCCGCCCGCGCCGCACATATTGCAGGATCGTTGAGATCGTGATGCCGCGCGGGCTGACCACCGAATCCATACCCAGCGAGGGGATCAGCGGCTGGTAGGTCGCCTTGTTGATCAGCGTGACCGAGCGCTCGGTACCGATCCGCTTGGACAGCATCGAGCTCAGGATGTTGACCTCGTCGTCGTTGGTCACTGCAACGATGGTCTCGGCGCTGCCGACATTGGCCTCGGCCAGGATCTCCGGATCGAGCGCGTCACCGTTGATCACCACCCCCTGGCGCAGTCGGCCGGCGATCTCCCGCGCGCGGGCATGATCGAACTCGATCAGCTTGATCGAGACGCCGGCGCCCTCCTCCTCAATCTCCTCGGCCAAACGAAAACCGATATTTCCGCCGCCGACGATGACGATGCGGCGCGCCTCCTGCTCCTCATGCCCGAACGCCGCCATGGCGCGCGGCAGATGGCCAGCCTCGGCGAAGAAGTAGACGTCATCGCCTTGCAGCATCTGGTCGTCCGAGTTCGGGATGAACGCCCGGTCCTCGCGGATGATCGCGGCGACAGTGATGTTGAGGTCAGGGAACAGGCCGGTCAGCTGGCGCAGCGGGGTGTTGATGATCGGGCAGTTCTCCTGGCACCGCACGCCGACCGCGCGCACCCGGCCATCGGCCATCGGGATCATGTCGAACGCGCCCGGCACGTGCAGCCGCCGCGCGATGTTCCGCGCCACCTCGATCTCCGGCGAGATGATGTGGTCGATCGGCATGTTGTCGCGGCTGAACAGACCGCCATAGACCGGGTTCAGATAGCTCTGGCTGCGCACCCGCGCGATTTTGGTCGGCACGTTGAACAGCGAGTGCGCGACCTGGCAGGCCACCATGTTGACTTCGTCGGAATAGGTGACCGCGACGATCATGTCGGCGTCCGACGTTCCGGCCAGTTCCAGAACGGTCGGGTGCGAGGCGAAGCCGGTGATCGCGCGCACATCCAGCGTGTCACTGATCTTGCGGGTGAGTTCGCTGGCGCTGTCGATGACGGTGACGTCGTTGTTCTCCGAGGCGAGGTAGCGCGCGATGTTGAATCCGACCTGCCCAGCCCCGCACACAACCACTCTCATTCGCCGCGTCCCTTATGCACCGCCGCACCGTGTCGTCCTGAGGCGTGTCCGCGCGTGCGGAGCCGCGTCAGTGGGCTTCCTGCTTGGCGTTGGCCCGGTCGCTGCCGTGAACCCCGAGCGACTTCAGCTTGCGGTGTAGAGCGGAGCGTTCCATGCCGACGAAGTTAGCGGTGCGCGAGATGTTGCCGCCGAACCGGGTCACTTGGGCCAGCAAGTATTCGCGCTCGAACACCTCGCGCGCTTCGCGCAGAGGCAAACCCATGATCTCGCCGCCCTTGTCCCACTTCAGCACCTGCGGCGTGATCGCACCGATGTCCGGTGGGAGTTGGTCGGCTCGGATCGGATCGTCCGCCCCCCCGGGCGCCATGATCAGCAGCCAGTCGATCACGTTCAGCAGCTGGCGCACATTTCCCGGGAACTCATAGGCCTGAAGGGCAGCCATCGCGTCCTCGCCCAACTTGCGTGGCGCCAGTCCATTGGCCTCGGCGGCGCGGCGCATGAAGTGCTCGCACAACACCGGGATGTCCTCGCGGCGCTCGCGCAATGAGGGGACCCGGATCGGGACCACGCTTAACCGGTAGAACAGATCTTCGCGGAACCGGCCCGCCGACATCTCTTCCTGCAGGTTCTTGTTGCTGGACGCCAGCACGCGGACGTCGACCTGCACGCGCGTGCTGCCACCGACCCGCTCGAACACCTGCTCCTGCAGGACGCGCACGATCTTGCCCTGGGTCTCCAGCGGCATGTCGGCCACTTCGTCCAGCAGCAGCGTTCCGTTATGCGCCATTTCCATGGTGCCGACCTTGCGGGCCTGGCCGTTGCCTTCGGTGCCGAACAGCTCCAGCTCGACTTGGTCGGGAGCCAGTGTGGCGCAGTTGAGCACCACGAACGGCCCATCGGCGCGACCGGAGTGCTGGTGCACCAGCCGCGCCACCACCTCCTTGCCCGAGCCCGGCGGGCCGCTGATCAGCACCCGACTGCCGGTCGGCGCGACCCGCTCGATCGCTTGGCGAACTTGCATGACCACCGGCGAAACACCGATCAGGTCCACGTCCGCCCCGCTCGCCTTGATCCTCAGCTCGCGGTTCTCGCGGCGCAGCTTGGAGGCTTCGATGGCCCGCTCGACCAACAGCAGCAGCCGATCCGACTTGAACGGCTTCTCGATGAACTCGTAGGCGCCCATGCGGATCGCGCTGACCGCGGTTTCGATGTTCCCATGACCACTGATCATGATGACCGGAAGATCGGGCTGGCCGCCCCCCATCACCCGCTCCAGGATTTCCAAGCCGTCGAGCTCGCTGCCCTGCAGCCAGATGTCGAGGATGAGCAAGCTGGGTGCACGCTTGTTCACCTCGTCCAGCGCGGTCGCGCTGTCGCTGGCGGTCCTGGTCTCATAGCCCTCATCCTCCAGGATGTCGGCAATCAGGCCGCGAATGTCTTCCTCGTCATCGACGATCAGTATGTCATGTGCCATGGCCGGCTTTCCTCGCCAACACGATGATTATTCTCGCCCGCAAGCTCATTCGGCCGCCTCCTCCGGCGCCCGTCGCGGCTCGGCGGTCCGATCGAAGCTCAAGACCACGCGCGCACCACCGCTGTCGGCGTCCTCCAGCGACACGGTGCCGTCGTGCTCCTCCATGATCTTGCGCACCACGGCCAATCCCAGGCCGGTACCTTTCTCGCGGGTCGTCACATAGGGCTCCATCAAGCGCTCTCGGCCTTCGGCCGGCAGGCCGACGCCGTTGTCCTCGACGGTGATGGTGGTGGTCTTCTCGCCAGCCACCATCGCCAGCTGAACGTGCCCGGGCGGCAATTCCGAACCGTTTGTCGGCTCCGCTCTGGCCGAGACTGCTTCCAGAGCGTTCTGCAGCAGATTGGTCAGGACCTGGCGGATCTTGCCCCCGTCGCACGGCATGTAGAGATGCTGTTCGGGCACGTCGGTGTCGAAGGTGACATCCGGGTGTGCGGCGCGCTGCAGGAACACCGCCTGCATGGCCAGCTCGGTGATGTTCTCCGGCTTCATCACCGCCGATGGCATGCGCGCGAAGGCGGAGAACTCGTCCACCATGCGCTTGATGTCGTCGACATGCCGCACGATCGTGTCGGTGCACGTGTTGAAGATGTCGACATCGCTCTCGATCTGCCGGCGGTATTTGCGCTTCAGCCGCTCGGCCGACAACTGTATCGGGGTCAGCGGGTTCTTGATCTCGTGCGCCAAGCGACGCGCCACGTCCGCCCAAGCGGCGACCCGCTGCGCCGACAACAGGTCGGTCACGTCGTCGAAGGTCACCACGAAGCCGCTCACCTGACCGTCATCGCCCGGCACCACCTCGGCCATCACGCGCACCAGCAGGGTGTGCGTTCGCCCCTCCCGCCGCAAATCGATCTGCCGCTCCAGCACCCGCTCCGGCTTGCGCCGAGCCTCGGTGACCAGGCCCTTCATTTCCGGCACCGCCCGGGCAAGCTGCCGGCCGACCAGGCTGTCGAGGTCGATCCCCAAGAGCTCGGACGCGACCCGGTTGGGCAGGTTGATCCGGCCGTCGGCATCCAGGCCGATGACACCGGCCGAGACACCGCCCAGCACGGCCTCGGTAAACCGGCGCCGTTCGTCGAGCTGCTGGTTGGCTTCCAGCAAGTCCTTTTGCTGGGTCTGCAGCTGACGGGTCATGCGGTTGAAGGCGCGGCTTAGCGAGCTGAGCTCATCGGCGCCACCTGGATCCGGCACCCGGGCATCCAAGTCACCGCCTCTCACCTTGTCGGCCGCGCTGATCAGCTTGGCGATCGGTCCGCCGATCCGCGCCGCCACCGCCATCCCGGCCAGGATGGCGACCAGGATGAAGATCAGAACCACCAGGCCGTGGATCATCGCAAAGGTGATCTCGAATCGCTGGCGCTGATCGGCGAGCTCCTCATAGCTGGTGACCGAGGCGCGGGTCTGTTGGATGTGGCCCAGCACGGTCGGATCGACAAAGCGCCCGACGACAAGAAATCCCCCGACCAGGTCGCTGAGCTTGATCACCGCCCGGACCCGGTCGTCGCGCTCGCCGGTGATCACCAGCGCGTCGCCCGTCCATCCGCGCTGCAGCAGGAACGGCGATACGGCCAGGGCGCCTTGCGTGAAGGTGAACTCCGAGCGCGCGATCACCTGACCGTGCCGGTCCACGATCATCGCCTCGCTGAGTGTGCGCACATCGCTTTGCGCGGTGAGGAACTCGGCCAGCACGTTCGGATCGGTCAACGCGCGCATCGGCAACACGTTCATATCCGCCGCCATCGCCAGCGCATCGGCGCGAATGCTCTTCTTGTGCTCCTCCAGATAGGCCTCGGCCACCGTCAAGGAACGCGACAACGCGGACCGCACGGTGCTCGAGAACGTGGCGTCGACCTGGAAGTTGAGAATCCACAGCGAGGTGACCAAGACCGCGACGGCTGGCAGCACGGCGATCACGCTGAACAGCATGACCAGGCGGGCCTGCAGACGTGAGCCGGCCGCTCCGCGCCGGCGGGCCGAGATCAGTCTGGCCAGTCGGGCCCCGATCAATGCGACCAGCGCCGACAGCACCGCAACATCGAATAGCAGCAGGCCGATGCGCGCTTCCAGGCTGATGACCGGCGCGCCGAAGGTGCCGGTCAGGAACACATAGGTGGCCACGCTCGCGAACACGGCGATGATCCCGAGGAACACAGCCACCCTCGTGCTGAGCCGCGCTTGTCTGAACCACAAGGCGACCAGCCGAAGAATCAGGTCCGGGGATGTGGCTCGACGCCTAGCCATAGCGCTCATCAGCACCATGCGATGAGAGGGGTTCCTTAGTCTCCACGCGATCCGCCCAGCCCGGGAGCAAGGACTGTGGCGGATCAGCAACTACTGTAGTCCGCGAACCACCTGTATGTCCAACTCGCGGATTTTTTTTCTCAGCGTATTTCGGTTGAGCCCCAGCAGCTTCGAGGCCTTGATCTGATTGCCCCGTGTTGCGCCGAGGGTCAACTCGATCAGCGGGCGCTCCACCTCCTTGAGAACGCGATCATAGAGGCCGGAGGCCGGCAGCTCCTCGGCGTGGGCGGCAAAGTACTCCCGCAGGTGACGCTCGACCGCGCCGGACAGCCCTTCGTTGGTCGGGTCGACCGGACGGGCTTCCGGTTCCCGCGGCTCCGACAGCTCCGCTTCGATCACATCGAGCCCGATCCGATCCTGCGAGTAGAGCGCGGCCAGACGTCGAATCAGGTTCTCCAGCTCGCGCACGTTGCCCGGCCAGCTGTAGTGCTTGAGCCGTTCGATGGCCTCAGGATCCAGGGATTTCTCGGGCAGCCCCTCACCGGCCGCCTGCCCCAGGAAGTAACGCACCAGCGACGGGATGTCCTCGGCCCGCTCGCGCAGCGGCGGCAGCCGGATCGGAACCACGTTGAGCCGATAGAACAGGTCTTCCCGGAACAGGCCTTCGCGAATCAACTGCCGCAAGTCGCGGTGGGTTGCGGCAATTATTCGCACGTCGGCGCGGATCGGCATGCGGCCGCCGACGGTCGTGTACTCGCCTTCCTGCAGAACGCGCAGCAGGCGGGTTTGCGCCTCCAGCGGCATGTCGCCGATCTCGTCCAGAAACAGCGTCCCGTTCTGCGCCTGCTCGAACCGGCCGATGTTGCGGGCGGTCGCGCCGGTAAACGCGCCGCGCTCATGACCGAACAATTCGCTCTCGATAAGCTCACGCGGGATCGCAGCCATATTGACCGCCACGAACGAGCCGTCGCGGCGCTTGCCGTAGGTGTGCAGGGCACGGGCGACCAGCTCCTTGCCGGTCCCGGACTCGCCGGTGATGATCACCGTCAGGTCGGTGCCCATCAGCCGCGCCAGCACGCGGTAGATTTCCTGCATCGCCGGCGACCGGCCAACCAGCGGAAGCACCTCCTCGTCTTGCCGGGCCAGGGCTTCGGGTCCGGTGACCTCGCGCGGCATCACCGGGTTTTGGTCACGCTCGGATGCGGCCCGGCTGGCCAGGGCGCGGTTGACCATGGCGATCAACTGATTGAGGTCGAATGGTTTCGGCAGGTAGTCGAAGGCCCCGCTTTCGGTCGCCTTGACCGCGGTCAGCAGCGTGTTCTGCGCGCTCATCACGATGATCCGAAGATCCGGCCGAATGCGTCTGATTCGTGGCACCAAGTCCAGGCCGTTCTCGTCCGGCATCACCACGTCGGTGATCACGATGTCGCCATCGCCCGCTTCGACCCAGTTCCACAGCAGCGCGGCATTTCCGGCGGTTCGAACCTCATGGCCCAGCCGCGTCAGCGCCTGCCCGAGCACGGTACGGATAGCCTGGTCGTCGTCGGCGATCAGGATGATGGCCATGCCTCAGCCCCCTCGCCCAGCGGTCAACGCGCCGCGCGGCGGCATCGGCAGCATGATCTTGAAGGCGGTGCGGCCGCGCTCGGTGACCACGTCTATCACCCCGCCATGGTCGCCGATGATCTTGGCGACCAACGCCAGGCCCAACCCGGACCCGTTGACTTTGGTGGTGACGAACGGATCGAACAGATGCGCGCGCAGATCTTCAGGAATACCGCGCCCGTTGTCCTGAACGCTGACCAGCAGCGGCAGGTGCACCCGGCTTCCCGAGCCCGGAACCGCCAGACGGACGCCGTGCTGGTACCCGGTCGACAGCACGACCTCTCCGGCCGAGTCGTCAATCGCCTCGCAGGCGTTCTTCACCAGGTTCAAGAACACCTGGATCAGCTGATCCCGGTGCCCGAACACCGGCGGCAGCGACGGGTCGTAGCGTTCGACGAACCGGACCGACCGGCCGAAGCCGGTCTCCGCCACTTGCCGCACGCGTTCCAGGATCTCATGGATGTTCACCGGTTCGCGTTCGATCGGACGACCATCGGAGAACACCTCCATCCGATCGACCAGGGCAACGATGCGGTCGGCCTCCTTGCAAATGAGCTGGGTGAGCTCGCGATCGCGCTCGCCGATACCTTGCTCCAGCAACTGCGCGGCGCCGCGGATCCCGGACAGCGGGTTCTTGACCTCATGCGCCAGCATCGCGGCCATCGCGGTAACCGATCGGGCCGCGTTGCGATGGGTCAGCTGCCGGTCGATCGCGCTGGCGATGGACCGCTCATGCAGCGTCAACACCACCGAGTCACGGGAATCGCCGGCCGGCGCCGCCACCGCGGAGGCGAGGTGTCGTCCCATCCGGGGACTTTCCAGCGTGATCGCATCCTGCGAGACGCTCGCCTGATCCACGCGCGCCTGGCTGACCAGGCCGTGCAGCGGACTATCCTTCGGAATGAGCTCCTCAAGCGGCGCGTCGTGCAGAATGGCGAAACTCGATGCAAAAAGCTGCTCGGCGGCCCCGTTCACGTACTCGATCCGGTCGTCGGCCGAGACCACGATGACCGGATAGGCCATGGCATTCAGGATCGCCATCGGATCCAGCCCGCCGCCCCGGCGCGTCTGTGGACGCCGCATGGCTGCCTCGCTGCCCATCACGCCGCCCACGCCAAGGCAACCGCCGGCTCGGCCGCGTCGCCGTACAGCGCCTGCATCGCGGCACACAGGCCGGGTCCGTCGACCGCTTGCATCGCCAGGGATCGAAACCGTTTACCCTCCGGCAGCGCGCCCGCATACCAGCCCAGGTGCTTGCGCGCGATCCGCGCCCCGGCGTCGCGGCCATAGTGCGCCAGCATGCCCTCGAAATGCTCGGCGATCAGCCGGAGCTTTTCGGCGAGCGTCGGTTCCGCCGGCATCGGCCGGCCAGCCAGCACCTCGATGATTGACGCCAGCATCCAGGGCCGGCCTTGCGCTGCCCGCCCGACCATCACCCCATCCGCCCCAGATGCGGCGAGGCAGGCCCGCGCATCGGACCCGGAACGGATATCGCCATTCGCGATGACAGGCACTTGCACCGATTGTTTCACTTCGCGAATGAAGTCCCAATCGGCGACGCCCTGATAGAACTGACAGCGGGTCCGGCCGTGTACTGTCACCATTCGGGCGCCGCACTCCTGCGCCAGGCGGGCCAGGCGCGGCGCATTACGGTGGTCCACGTCCCAGCCGGTGCGCATCTTCACTGTCACCGGGACCGCGACCGCCCGCACCACCGCCTCGACGATCCGCGCCGCACGCCGCTCGTCGCGCATCAGCGCCGAACCGCCGAGCTGCCCGTTGACGATCTTCTTGGCCGGACAACCGAAGTTCAAATCGATGACCGCGGCGCCGCGATCGACGTTGAGGCGCGCGGCCTCGGCCATGTCGGCCGGCTCGATCCCGGCCAGTTGCACCACCATCGGCCCTTCGTCGGCCCACCGGGTCGACAGCCGCCGTGACCGGTCCTGCAGATTGCGCCGCGCCAGTTCAATGGCTTGCCGGCTCGCAACCATCTCAGACACAACGATCACGTCGGCCAGGCGCCGCACCAGCCGGCGGAACGGTTGGTCGGTTACCCCGGACATGGGCGCCAGGAACACCGGCGCGGGTCCATTGTCTGGCCACAAAGGCTGAAGCATTGGTTTCGCCTGAGTTTGCCCAAAATTTGGGCAGGACACACACGTGCTTATTTTCTGTGCAAGCTAGCCACTCCGCCGGATCGGCGCAACGCAAAACCGGTGCGACATCTCCGCTTGTTCTCGTCGCCCGGCGCGTCTGTCGCTGTCACGGTGGCACCGATTCTGGCCCTTGCCCGCGCGAGCAAGATCAGCGTCATGGTCCCGGTCGATCCGGCTGTGAATCGCATGAACTCAACCCGCAAATGGCGGGATGGAAGTGCAAGTTTACGATCGAAGCCGTTGATTCCGATGACATTCCCGGCCATGCGATGTCGATACTGTCATTGCTGGGGCGTCCGGGTTAGGGTGCGCCGCTCGGCGCGCCAGGCGCTGCCGGCTTCAGTTCCGACGGACACTCTCCTGGATGGAAGATGGTTCAGACCACAGCGCTGATCGTCGCAGCCGGCCGCGGCGTGCGTCTCGGCGGTGAAATACCAAAGCAGTACCTGCCGCTCGGTGGAATACCCGTACTCCGCCACTCGGTTCTGACCTTTCTGGCGCATCCGGACATCACGTCGGTACGGGTGGTGATTCATCCGGACGATCGGGCGCTGCACGATGAGGCGGTGGCCGGGCTGGACGTTGCCGAGCCGGTTGCCGGCGGCGCGTCGCGTCAGGAGTCGGTTCTGAATGGGCTGGAAAGCCTGGCCGACCGTCCCCCCGACCGGGTGCTGATACACGATGCCGCCCGCCCGTTCATCGATGCGGCGACGATTTCCGCGGCCGTGGCCGCCTTGGACACCACACCGGGCGTCATCGTGGCGGTCCCCGTGGCCGACACGGTCAAGAAGGCCGAGACGGACGGGCGCATTGCCGGCACTGTGGACCGGACCGGCCTGTGGCGGGCCCAGACCCCGCAGGCGTTCCGCTACCGCGATATCCTGGACGCCCACAGGGCGGTCGCCGGGGAACAGTTGACCGACGACGCCGCGGTGGCAGAGCGCGCCGGGCTGGCCGTGGCCCTGGTGGCAGGTCGCGAGGACAACTTCAAGATCACCACGCGCGAGGACCTGACCCGCGCCGAGGCCCGCCTGACCGGGAACGGCGCCGACAAAGGACAGTCCATGGCTTACGAATACCGGTCTGGAAACGCCTACGACGTGCACCGGTTTGGCCCTGGCGACCATGTCACCGTCTGTGGGATCGAGGTCCCGCACGGGGCCTCGCTGGTCGGCCATTCCGACGCCGATGTCGGCCTGCATGCGATCACCGATGCGCTCCTCGGAGCCATCGGCGACGGCGACATCGGCAGCCACTTCCCCCCCTCCGACCCGAAATGGAAAGGCGCCGACAGCGCGATCTTCCTGCGCCATGCCGCGGACCTGGTCAGCCGGCGCGGTGGCGCGATCGTCAATGTCGACCTCACCCTGGTATGCGAGCACCCCAAGATCGGGCCGCACCGTCCCGCGATGCAATCCAGGGTCGCGGAGATCCTGGGGATCGATCCGGCCCGGGTCAGCATCAAGGCGACCACCACAGAGCGCCTGGGCTTCACCGGCCGCGCCGAAGGCATGGCGGCCCTGGCGACCGCCTCGGTGCGTCTGCCGGCGCCCTGACGCGGGACCGCTTTAACCCGTGACGGCGCCCGGCTCCTCCCCGCCGTTCTGGCACCCTCCGGTCATCCTCGCCACCTGGTTTGGCGTCGGCCTGATCCCGATCGCGCCGGGCACCTTCGGCTCGCTGGCCGCCCTGCCCTTCGCCTGGCTGATGCTGGAGCTGGGCGGCCTCTGGCTGCTTCTGTTGGCCACTGTGGCCGTCTTCGCGGCCGGCTGCTGGGCCGCGGGCCGGTATGCGGCCGCCAGCGCGAACAGCGACCCGGGCGCGGTCGTGGTCGACGAGGTCGCCGGCCAGTGGTTGGCGCTCGCCCTCGCCGCGCCCGATCTCGGCCAGTTCGCGTTGGCCTTCGTCCTGTTTCGCCTGTTCGATATCCTGAAACCATGGCCGGTCGGCTGGGCCGAGCGGCGCTTCAGTGGCGGCTTTGGGATCATGATCGACGACATCGCGGCGGCCCTCTACGCATTGGCCGCATTTGCCCTGATAACAGAGACTTACGCAGTACTGACCGGATGACCGGCGAGGCTCTGACAACCCGCGTTGAGCGCCTGCTGGAGCGCTGCAAGGAGCGTGGCTGGATGCTGGCGACCGCCGAATCCTGCACCGGCGGCATGATCGCCGCCGCGCTGACCGACATCGCCGGCTCTTCGGCCGTGGTCGACCGCGGCTTCATCACCTATTCCAACCAGGCCAAGCAGGAGCTGCTCGATGTGCCCGAAGCGCTGCTCGCCGAGCACGGTGCGGTGAGCGGGCCGGTCGCCGAGGCCATGGCGCTCGGCGCCCTGCGCCATTCGCAGGCCGATCTCGCCGTTTCGGCGACCGGCATCGCCGGCCCCGGCGGCGCGACCCCGGCCAAGCCGGTCGGCTTGGTGTTCATCGGGGCCGCCCGGCGCGGCGGCCAATCCACCCATCGCCGCTGCCAGTTCGGCGGCGACCGGGCGGCGGTGCGCGAAGCCAGTGTGGAGGCCGCGGTCGAATTGATCGCACGGTTCCTGGACCAGCCTTAACCCGCACTTCTCATCAAGGGTCGGCCCGTCAGGCGCCCATCAGCGCGATCAGCTGGTGCATCGGATGCTCCGGCCAGTCGCGGAACCGGCGCAGCACCTCCGACCAGGAGGCCGCCTCCGAGATCATCTCGCTCGGATGCGCCAGCGGAACCTTCGGCACCCGCTCGATGACCGAAAGGGCGGCGGCGTCGGCAAGGCTGGCCGTGTCCGGCAGCACACCGCTGCAGCGCAGCAAGCGATCGGCGTGGTGCTGGAAGGCCGAGATCATGACCGAGGCGAACTCGGCTGCCCGCGGGCCATCGTCGAACAGCAGCGCGGCCCGGTCGAACAGGTACATCTGACTCGCGGTCCTGATCAGGAGGGCAAACCGAATACCCGGTCTGACGTCGAAGGTTGAGGCCGGCCCGGCGGCACCCGCATCAGAGCGCAGCATCACCGCGAACAGAATCGACTCCGGCCTGACCAGCCCCCCGGGCGCCAGGACGTCCACGAGCTGAACCGCCGACAGTGTCGGCTCACCGGGGCCGGGGCGAATCACCCGTCGCATGCTCACGCTGTCGCAGCCGTCCTGCTCGGTGAAATCCACGCCCACCGTGCTCAACGCGGCTGACAGCGCATCGACCGTGCTCGCCCGCGGATCGGCGAAACCACGTTCCAAGTTATTCACCGTTGCAAGCGAAACGGCCGCAGCCCGCGCCAAGTCGGATTGTTTTATCCCCAACAGCGCGCGCGCTGCTCTGATTTGTCCCGGGCGGACGACCTTCATCTGTCCACAGCCCCAACCGATCACAACTTCGCCCACATTTGGGCCAAATTGACTGGCCTAATCCGGGCGTGGTCTACCGCCCCGAGCGCACCGTCAATTCTAGGTTTCATGCCTATTATTCTATTGATAGATTGCAACAACGGCAAACATTCTTCCGCCGACGTTAACCATCCAGTCTCAGCGTTGACGAGTTATACAATCCCGCCTATGCGGTTCATGGTCGTGCGCGCCGGTGGATAAGTGACGGGATATCTTTAGCTTCTGATTAACCATATTGTCCATTAGATCAACAACTTATAACTCGCAACTGAGTTATTCCATTACGCAGCAGAAATGGTCCTCGCGCAGGAAAAGCGGGGATAACCGCTTTTCCACAGCGTTTTCCGGCCTGAATGTTCGGGAGTGAAGGGGCTCAGGAAGCGCCGTACAGGTCCGTGGCGCGCCGCTCGAACGCGCCGACCATGCGGCTGACCGCTTCCTCGAACAGGGCGCCCATCAGCTTTCGCAGCACGGCGGAGCGGAACTCGAAGTCGATGTAGAAGTCGACCATGCAGCCGTCGGCGTCTCCGCCGACGTCGGCTGTCTGGAACTGCCAATGATTCTCAAGATGCCGAAACGGGCCATCCAGATAGCGGACGGCGATTTCCAGCCCCGGGCGGTCAAGCCGCACGTCCGAGGTGAATTTCTCCCGGATCATCTTGAACCCGACGATCACGTCGGCCAGCAACCGGTCCTCCGTGCGTCGGTGGATTCGGGTCGCCACGCACCACGGCAGGAACTCCGGATAGCGCCCGACATCGGCCACCATGTCGAAAACCAGTTCGGGCGCGTAGGGCAGGATGCGCTGCTCGGTGTGCGTCGGCATGGCGGCGATGGCCGTGGTTGGAGAACGGTCCCCGACGGGGGACGGTGATGCGGAGCCAGGGCTTAGCGCAGAAAACCGGTTAACGCAAAGCGCCCATGCAGCTCACACCGCCAGCTTGGCCTCTCGCGCGGCGCGCAGCCGGGCGAAGTCGTCGCCCGCGTGATAGGAGGACCTGGTCAGCGGCGAGGCGGAAACCAGCAGGAATCCCTTCGCGTTCGCCAGCTGCTGGTACTCGGTGAACTCGTCCGGCGTCACGAACCGGTCGACCGGCGCATGGCGCGGCGTCGGCTGCAGGTACTGGCCGATGGTCAGAAAGTCGACGTCGGCGACCCGCAGATCGTCCATCACCTGGTAGACCTCGACCTTCTCCTCACCCAGTCCGACCATGATGCCGGATTTGGTGAAGATCCCCGGATCAAGCTGCTTCACCCGGTCCAGCAGCCGCAGGCTCTGAAAGAACCGCGCGCCCGGCCGAATGGTAGGGTAGAGCCGCGGCACGGTCTCCAAGTTATGGTTGAACACGTCGGGCTTCGCCTCAACCACGCTCTCAATGGCGCCCGGCTTGCGCAGGAAGTCCGGCGTGAGCACTTCGATGGTCGTCTCGGGCGCATGCTCCCGGATCGCGGTGATCACCTTGGCGAAGTGCCCTGCCCCGCCGTCCGGCAGGTCATCCCGGTCGACCGAGGTGACCACGACATGGGACAGCCCCATCTCGGCCACCGCGATGGCCGTATTGACCGGCTCCAACGGGTCGAGTGCGCCCGGCATCCCGGTCTTCACGTTGCAGAACGCGCAGGCCCGGGTGCACGTGTCGCCCATGATCATCACGGTGGCATGCTTCTTCGACCAGCACTCGCCGATGTTCGGGCAGGCCGCCTCCTCGCACACGGTGTGCAGGTTGAGCCGCCGCATCAGGTCGCGGGTTTCCCGGTACTCCTTGCTGACCGGCGCTTTGACCCGGATCCAGGCCGGCTTGCGCTTGACCTCGGCCGGGCCTTCCATCTTTGAGCGGTTGAGATTGCGGGCGACAGACATGCTTGGTCCTCTGGCGGCCGAAGGGCCCTTTAGAAATGGATCGCCCGGCCGTAGGCGTCCAGCACTGCCTCGTGCATCATCTCCGACAGGGTCGGGTGCGGGAAGATGGTGTGCATCAGCTCGGCCTCGGTGGACTCCAAGGATTTGGCGATCCCATAGCCTTGGATCAATTCGGTGACCTCGGCTCCCACCATATGCGCGCCCAGCAGCTCGCCGGTATCCGCATCGAACACGGTCTTGACCATGCCGTCCGGCTCGCCCAATGCGATCGCCTTGCCATTGCCGATAAACGGAAACCGGCCGACCTTGACCTTGTGCCCGGCCGCCTTGGCCGCCGCCTCGGTCAAACCAACCGAGGCCACTTGCGGCATGCAGTAAGTGCACCCCGGAACGCCTGACACGTCGAGCGGGTGCACGTCATTCAGGCCGGCGATCTTCTCAACGCAGATGACCCCTTCGTGGCTGGCCTTGTGCGCGAGCCAGGGCGGCCCGACCAGATCGCCGATCGCATAGACCCCAGGCTCGTCGGTCTCCAGCCACTTGTTGGCTACCACATGGGCCTTGTCGACCTTCACCTTGGTCCCTTCCAGGCCGATGTTCTCGACATTGCCGACGATCCCGACCGCCAGCACCACCCGGTCGACGGTGAGCTCCGAGGCCTTGCCGTTGGCTTCGATGGTCGCGGTGACGCTGTCAGCGTTCTTCTTCAAGGATTTCACAGTAGCTTTGGTGTGTAATGTCATGCCCTGCTTCTGGAACGACTTCAGCGCGAACGCCGAGATCTCCTCGTCCTCGGCGGGCAGGATGCGGTCCACCACCTCCACCACGGTCACCTCGGCGCCCATGTTGTGGTAGAAGCTGGCGAACTCGATGCCGATCGCGCCGGACCCGACCACCAGCATCGACTTGGGCATGGCTTCCGGCACCATCGCTTCCTTGTAGGTCCAGACCAGCTTGCCGTCCGGCTCCAGGCCGGGCAACGACCGGGCCCGCGCGCCGGTGGCCAGAATGATGTGCTTGGCCGTGACGTCCGCGACCGGCTTGCCATCCTGGGTGACCTTGAGCTTGCGCGCCCCGGGGGCACCACCGTCCAGCGCCCCGTGCCCGTCGATCACCGTGACCTTGTTCTTCTTGAGCAGGTGCTTGACCCCGCCAGACAGCTGCGCGGCCACCTTGCGCGAACGGCCCACCACCTTCTTGATGTCGAACTGGATGTCCTTGACCGAAAAGCCGTAGTCGCCGACGTGGTGCAGCAGGTGGTGGATCTCCGATGAGCGCAGCAGCGCCTTGGTCGGGATGCAGCCCCAGTTCAGGCAGATGCCGCCCAGATGCTCGCGTTCGACCACCGCGGCCTTCATGCCGAGCTGCGCCGCCCGGATCGCGGCCACATAGCCGCCCGGGCCTCCGCCGACCACAACGACATCGAAGCTTTGCTTATCGGCCATCAGACTCCCTCCCAGGGCGCGGCTCCGACCCGTTGGTCTGCCGCGGAATTGGCGTCATCGGATAATGGCAAGCGAGGATTGCCGAATCCCTACAGCATCATCGACAGCGGCGCCTCGACCAGCTCCTTGAACGCCTTTAGGAACTGAGCGCCGATCGCGCCGTCGACCGCGCGGTGATCGACTGACAACGTGCAGCTCATCACGGTGGCCACGGCCAGCGCGCCGTCCTTGACCACCGGCCGCTGCTCGCCGGCGCCGACCGCCAGAATGCAGGCCTGCGGTGGATTGATCACGGCAGAGAAGTCGCGGATCCCGAACATGCCGAGATTGGAGATCGTGAACGTGCCGCCAGAGTAGTCCTCGGGCATCAGTTTGCCCTCGCGCGCCCGGCCCGCCAGATCCTTCATTTCCTCCGAGATGGTGGCCAGGCCCTTGGCGTCGGCGCTGCGGATCACCGGTGTAATCAGCCCGCCTTCGGTCGCCACTGCCACCGCCACGTCGGTCGACTGGTAAAGCTTGATCCCCTCGTCCGACCACGATGCATTGGCCGCCGGGACCCGCCTCAGCCCCAACGCCACCGCCTTGATGATCAGATCGTTGACCGAAAGCTTGGTGCCCTCGGGCGCCTGGTCGTTCAACTCTTTGCGCATGGCCAGCAGCGCATCCAGCTCGCAGTCGACCGACAAGTAAAAGTGCGGAGTATCGCGCTTGGACTCGCTCAGGCGGCGGGCGATGGTCTTGCGCATGGTGGTGTGCGGCTCAAGCTCGAAGGCCGGCTCGAACGGCTGGGCTTCGGCCAAAGCCGGAGCCGGGGCCGCCGCAGGCGCAGGTGCCGCTGCAGGAGCGGCGCGTGCCGGTGCGCCGCCCGCGGCCAGGGTCGCCTCGATGTCGCGCTTGACCACGCGACCTCGCGGGCCAGAGCCGCTGATCGTCGCCAGGTCCAGGCCGGCCTGGCTGGCCATCCGACGCGCCAAGGGACTGGCGAACACCCGTCCCGCCGCCCCGTTGGTCGCCGCCGGAGCTGGCCCGGCAGCAGGGGCCGGCGCCGGGGCGGGAGCCGCGGCGGCGGCCGGTTCCGGCGCGGCTGCAGGCGCGCTGGCGGCGGCTGGAGCATCAGCGGAGAAACCGGACAAGGCACTCTCGTCCTCGCCGTCCTCCAGCAGCAGGGCGATCGGAGTGTTCACGGCCACCCCTTCGGTGCCTTCCGGCACCAGAATGCGCCCCATGGTGCCCTCTTCCACCGCCTCCACCTCCATGGTGGCCTTGTCGGTTTCGATCTCGGCGATCACGTCGCCCGACGTCACGGCCTCGCCTTCCTTCTTCAGCCAGGCAGCCAGCTTGCCCTCGGTCATGGTCGGCGACAGCGCCGGCATCAGCACTTGGATCGGCATGGTCTTTCCCCTGACAGACTCTTAGGCGTAACAGACGGACTTGGCCGCCGCGACGATGGTCTCGGGCTGCGGCAGTGCCAGTTGTTCCAGGTTCGCCGCGTAGGGCAGCGGCACGTCCACAGCACAAACCCGATTGACCGGCGCATCGAGATGATCGAACGCCTGCTCCATCATCACCGCGGACAACTCGGCGCCGATCCCGGCGAACGGCCATCCTTCCTCCACCGACACCAGCCGGTTGGTCTTCTTGACAGACTCGACCAGGGTCGCGGTATCCAACGGCCGAATGGTCCGCAGGTTGATCACCTCAGCCTGGATCCCCTCCCCGGCCAAGGTCTCTGCGGCCTCCAGGGCCTTGCCGACCATGATCGAATAGGCCGCGATGGTGACGTCCGAGCCCACGCGCTCGATCTTCGCGCGTCCGATCGGCAGCACGAAATCCTCGTCATCCGGCACATCGAAGCTCTGGCCATACAGGATTTCGTTTTCCAGGAAGATGATTGGATTGGGATCCCGGATCGCCGCTTTCAACAGGCCCTTGGCGTCGGCCGCCGACCACGGCGCGATCACCTTCAGGCCAGGACAGTGCGCGTACCAACTGGCGTAGTCCTGGGAATGCTGGGCACCCACCCGGGCGGCCGCGCCGTTCGGCCCGCGGAACACGATCGGGCATCCCATCTGCCCGCCCGACATGTACAGGGTCTTGGCCGCGGAATTGATAATGTGATCAATGGCTTGCATGGCAAAGTTGAAAGTCATGAACTCCACGATCGGCCGCAATCCGGCAAATCCGGCGCCGACCGCAAGCCCGGTGAAGCCGGCCTCGGTGATCGGAGTGTCAATCACCCGTCGGTCGCCGAATTCATCCAGCAGGCCCTGGCTCACCTTGTAGGCGCCTTGATACTGCGCCACTTCCTCGCCCATCAAATAGACCGCGTCATCGCGGCGCATCTCTTCGGCCATGGCGTCGCGCAGCGCCTCGCGCACGGTCAGCGCCACGGTCGGGCCGGTATAGTCGGGCTCGGCCGGCGGCGCGGTCTCGATCTCAGGCGCGGATGGCGCGGCGGCGGGCGCCGCCGGCTGCGGTGCCGGCGCCTCGGCCCCGGCACCATTCGACCCGGCCCGCGCCAGCGCCGTCTCATCCTCGCCGTCCTCGAGCAGAACCGCGATCGGCGTATTCACGGCCACGCCCTCTGTCCCCTCGGGAACCAGAATGCGGCCCACGGTGCCTTCGTCCACCGCTTCGACCTCCATCGTCGCCTTGTCGGTTTCGATTTCGGCCAGCACATCACCAGAGGTCACCGCGTCGCCTTCATTCTTCAACCATTTGGCGAGCTTGCCTTCGGTCATCGTTGGCGACAAAGCCGGCATCAGCACTTCGATGGCCATCGTGGTCCCCTACTACGCGTTCTAAGACGTTTCCTCATAGACGGCCAAGCGATCTCGCCGGCAGCCCGATCTCACAAGTTATTCAGCGGCTTGCGCCTCGATCAGCACATCGGTCCATAGCTCCGAGGGATCCGGCTCCGGGCTCGTCTGCGCGAACTCGGCCGCTTCGGCGACCAGGGCTTTGACCTTCTTGTCGATGTCCTTGAGCGCGGCTTCGTCGGCCAGGCCGGCCCCCAGGATTCTCTCGCGCAGCGTGTCGATGGGATCGTGCTGCTGGCGCATCTGCTGCACCTCTTCCTTGGTCCGGTACTTGGCCGGGTCGGACATCGAGTGGCCGCGATAGCGATAGGTCCTCATCTCCATGATGTACGGCCCTTTGCTGCGCACATGCGCGAACACCTCTTCGGACGCCTGCTTGACCGCGACGACGTCCATGCCGTCAACCTGAATGCCTGGAATTCCATAGGCTTGGCCGCGATTGTACAGTTCTTCGCTCATCGCCGAGGAACGTTCGATCGAAGTGCCCATGCCATATTTGTTGTTCTCGATGACGAACACGGTCGGCAGCTTCCAGAGCGCCGCCATGTTGAAACTCTCGTAAACCTGTCCCTGGTTGAGCGCGCCGTCGCCCAGGAAGGCCATCGAGAGATGACCGTCTTGCCGGAACCAGTGCGCGAAACCCAGACCGGCGCCGATCGGAACCTGCGCGCCGACGATCCCATGCCCGCCATAGAAGTTCTTCTCCTTGGAGAACATGTGCATCGAGCCGCCCTTCCCCTTGGAATAGCCACCGATGCGGCCCGTCAGCTCGGCCATCACGCCCTTGGCGTCCATGCCACAGGCCAGCATGTGCCCGTGATCGCGATAGCTGGTCACCACGCTGTCGCCCTCTTTGGCGGCCGCCATCATGCCGACGATCACCGCCTCCTGGCCGATGTACAGATGACAGAAACCGCCGATCAGCCCCATGCCGTAGAGCTGCCCGGCCTTCTCCTCAAACCGCCGGATGAGCAGCATTTCACGGTAATAATCGATGCACTCGGGTCCTAAGGCCGGAGTGCTCTTCGTTGATTTCCTTGATGATTTGCGGCTTGTTCTCGCGGTCGCCATCGCGTTTCCCTTCCCTCCCACTGCGTTGGGCAGCGAATTTAATTCAGCAATGCTGACCTATATAGGTAAAAGAATTCCCCGCTCCGACAAGGCTCACCCTACGCGATCAGGTGCTGCGCTCAAATCATTTCCCGTTGTGCAATGCGGGATTTGGAGCCGACTGCCATAGTCTCGAATCGCCGACCGAACGCGATACGCCCGGCATGCCAACAAATCAGGCCGTTGCGGATCAGAGATGCGAAAAAAAGACGCGGAAGACGCGGGGACCGAAGGCGGTCAGCGCGGCTCGGGATCGACCATCACTACGATCTCGTCCGGCCCGACCAAGTTCAGCATGGCGCGGGCACGTTCATCGAGCATGTCCCGATCAAGCTGATCCCGGCGCAGCAGCTTGGTCCGGTGCCCCCAAACCGCCCGTTCGGCGTCGAGTTCCGCGAGTCTCTGTTCGGCGATTTCGATCTGGCGCTCGAGCTGAAGATAGGCGATCAGGCCGCGGTCGCCCTGGATCCCGTGATAGGCGAAATAGGCGAACGCCGCGAGGCCCAGAAGCGGCCCGATGACGAAGCGCCCGCGGCGCCGAAGCTCGGTGAGCATTCCCATTAAGGAAACGAATCACACCCGAGTCCCGGAGGTCAATCCCCTATGAGTCGGCCGCCGGCAGAAACTCGAATCGTTACTTCAGTGCAACACCCTAGCGCTCCGCTCTTGCACGGATTCTAGAGCGTAGGAACTGCATTTGAATCCCACGCGAGGCTGCGGCTCAGCGAACCACGGACCTCCCGGCATAGCGGGCGGCCGGCCCCAGCTCCTCCTCGATCCGCAGCAGCTGATTGTACTTGGCCAAACGGTCCGACCGGGACAACGAGCCGGTCTTGATCTGCCCGCAATTGGTCGCCACCGCCAGGTCCGCGATGGTCGTGTCCTCGGTCTCGCCCGAGCGGTGCGACATGACCGCCGTGTAGGCGGCCCGGTGCGCCCGCTCCACCGCCTCCAGCGTCTCCGACAGGGTGCCGATCTGGTTGACCTTGATCAGGATCGAATTCGCCACGTCCCGCGCGATGCCCTGGCTCAGACGCTCCGGGTTGGTCACGAACAGGTCGTCGCCGACCAGCTGCACCCGCCCGCCAAGCGACGCGGTGAGAGCCGCCCAACCGTCCCAATCGTCCTCCGCCATCCCGTCCTCGATCGAGACGATCGGATAGTCCTCACACAACGCCACCAGGTAGGCGGCCATTCCGTCCGAGCCGAGCTCCTTGCCCTCGCCGGCCAGCCGATACTGGCCGTCGCTGTAGAATTCCGTCGCCGCACAGTCGAGCGCCAGCGCCACGTCCTCGCCCGGCCGGTAGCCCGCGCTCTCGATGGCGCGCACAATGAAATCCAGCGCCTCGGTGGCGCTGCCGAGATTTGGCGCGAACCCGCCCTCGTCACCCACATTGGTGCTGTGGCCGGCGTCACCGAGCTGCCGGCGCAGCGCGTGAAACACCTCGGAGCCGGCCCTGAGCGCATCGGCGAAGCGCTCCGGCCCGACCGGCATGATCATGAATTCCTGGATGTCGATCGGATTGTCGGCGTGCGCGCCGCCGTTGATGATGTTCATCTGCGGCACCGGAAGGGTCCGCGCGTAAACGCCGCCGATATACCGGTAAAGCGGCGTTTCGGCCGCGTCGGCCGCGGCCCGCGCGCAGGCCAGGCTGACGCCCAGGATGGCGTTGGCGCCCAACCGGCCCTTGTTGTCCGAGCCGTCAAGCGCGGTCATCAGCGCATCGATGTGCACCTGGTCCTCGACGTCCTGGCCGGTCAGCGCGTCGAACAGCTCGCCGTTGACCGCATCGACCGCGTCCAGCACGCCTTTGCCGCCATAGCGCCCGCCGTCACCGTCGCGCCGTTCCACCGCTTCATGGGCGCCGGTAGACGCGCCCGACGGCACCGCCGCCCGACCGACCGTCCCATCCTCCAGCACGACATCGACCTCGACCGTCGGATTGCCACGGCTGTCCAGGATCTCGCGCGCACGGATGTCGACGATCGCAGTCATGGCAGCCCCCTGTTGTCGGCAAAAAATGCTCGGATCGGGCGCTGCTATAGCCCATCAAACACCGCGCGCAAATGCCCAAGGGACCCGTCAGCAACGCGAGAACCCGATTGCAACCGACCGACTTCCGCACTAAGGCAGCGCAATGGACTGGGACCCCGCCCAATACCTGCGTTTTGCCGGCCCGCGCTTGCGCCCCTCGCTGGATCTGATCGGGCGGATCCCGCTGGAAGCGCCGAGCCGCATCATCGACCTGGGCTGCGGCCCTGGGAACGTGACGCCCTATCTGGCCGCCAGATGGCCGGCCGCCCAAATCACCGGGGTCGACCGCTCAGCCGACATGCTCGCCCGCGCCCGGGCCGAGCACCCGGACCGCGACTGGATCGAGGCGGATTTGACCCGCTGGGCGCCGGACACGCCGGTCGACCTCATCTTCTCCAACGCGGTCCTGCACTGGATCGAAGACCATGCCGGCCTTTTCCGCCGACTTGCCGGCTTCCTGGCACCCGGCGGCGTGCTCGCCGTTCAGATGCCGCGCAACTTCGCAGCTCCCTCGCACCAGGGCGTGGTCGAAACGGTCGAAACCGGTCCGTGGGCGGACAAACTTCGCCCGTTGCTGCTCGGCAGCCCCGTGCAGTCCCCGCAAGCTTACTACCGGATCCTCACCGGCCTTGGCCTCTCGCCCGACCTTTGGGAAACCGAATATCTTCATGTTTTAGAGGGTGAAAACCCGATTCCGGAATGGACCAAAGGAACAGTGCTGCGCCCACTTCTCGATGCCTTGGACAGCGAGCAGGAGCGCGCAGACTTCTGGGCCGACTACGCCGCCCGCATGCGCAAGGTCTATCCGCCTCAGGCGGACGGCCGCACGTTGTTCCCGTTCAGGCGGCTGTTCTTTGTCGCCGTGGCACCACAGCCCGGCTCAACCTAAGCCCCGCAGGACTATGCGACGGCCAACCCTGTCGCGTTGTGTCGAGCCGACTTCTTCGCCACGCGATCTAATTCGAGCAAAGTCTCAAGAACCGCCCGCATCTCCTTCAGCGGGATCATGTTCGGTCCATCGGATGGCGCGCTGTCTGGATCCTGGTGGGTCTCCATGAACACGGCCGCCACTCCGACCGCCACCGCCGCTCGCGCCAGCACCGGCACGAACTCGCGCTGGCCGCCCGACGCGGTGCCGCGCCCGCCCGGCTGCTGCACCGAGTGGGTGGCGTCGAACACGACCGGATAGCCGAGCTCGGCCAGGATTGGCAGCGCGCGCATATCGGAGACCAGCGTGTTGTAGCCGAAGCTCGCCCCCCGCTCGGTGACCAGGATGTTGTCGTTGCCGGCGTCCGAGATCTTGGCCACCACATTGGCCATGTCCCACGGGGCGAGGAACTGCCCCTTCTTCACGTTGACCGTCTTGCCGGTGCGGGCGGCGGCAATCAGCAGATCAGTCTGCCGGCACAGGAAGGCCGGAATCTGCAGCACGTCCACCACTTCGGCCACCGGCGCACACTGGCCCGGCTCGTGCACATCGGTCAGCACCGGACAGCCCTGGGTCTCGCGCACTTCGGCCAGTATTGGCAGCGATGCCTCCAGGCCCAGACCCCGCGCACTGGACGACGAGGTCCGGTTCGCCTTGTCGAACGAGGTCTTGTAGATCAGCGGAACGCCCAGATCTTGGGTCAGTTCGCGCAGTGCGGCCGACATCTCCATCGCATGGGCGCGGGATTCCAGCGCGCACGGACCTGCGATCAGGGTGAACGGTCGGTCGTTGGCGATCGCGAGATCGCCGACCAGCACGGTCCTCGGCTCGGCCATCATGCCTGCCCTTCCCTCAGATGATCCGCGACGCCTTCACCGCCGCATCGACGAAAGAGGTGAACAGCGGATGCGGCTCGAACGGCTTGGAGCGGAGCTCCGGGTGGAACTGCACCCCGATGAACCAGGGATGGTCTGGGATCTCCACGATCTCCGGGAGCACACCGTCCGGTGACAGGCCGGAGAACACCATGCCGACCTTCTCCAGCTGCGGTGCGTAATGCAGGTTCACCTCGTATCGGTGTCGATGCCGCTCGACGATGTGATCGGCCGCATAGATCTCATGTGCGCGGCTGCCCGCGGTCAGCACCGCGTCGTAGTTGCCAAGGCGCATGGTGCCGCCGAGATCGCCGTTCGCCTTGCGGCGCTCCATCTGACCGTTCTTGGCCCATTCGGTCATCAGGCCGACGATCTTGTCGGGGCAGTCGCCGAACTCGGTCGACCCCGCACCGTTGATTCCTGCCAGATTTCGCGCGGCTTCAATCACCGCCATTTGCATGCCGAAGCAGATGCCGAAATACGGGACCTGGCGTTCGCGGGCGAACCGCGCAGCGGCGATCTTGCCTTCGGCGCCACGCTCGCCGAATCCCCCCGGTACCAGGATGCCATGCACGCCGTCCAGATAGTGGACCGCGTCCTCCTGCTCGAAGACTTCCGAATCGATCCAGTTCAGGTTGACCTTGACTTGGTTGGCGATCCCGCCGTGGGCCAAGGCTTCGGACAGCGATTTATAGGCGTCCAGCAGGTTGGTGTACTTGCCGACGATCGCGATGGTGACTTCTCCCTCCGGCGACTTGGCGCGCGCCACGATCTCCGCCCAGCGTCCGAGGTCGACCGCCGGCTCCTCCAGCCCGAAATAGCGCATCACCTGCCGGTCCAGACCCTCACGGTGGTAGCTGATCGGAACCTCGTAGATCGACTCCACGTCCAGCGCCTGGATCACGTTGTCCTCGCGCAAATTGCAGAACAGGGCGATCTTGCGCCGTTCCGAAGCGGGGATCTCCCGGTCGCAGCGGCACAGCAGGATGTCGGGCTGGATACCGACCCGCTGCAACTCCTTCACCGAGTGCTGGGTCGGCTTGGTCTTCAACTCGCCGGCCGACGGGATGTAAGGCACCAGGGTCAGATGAATGAACATCGAGCGTTCGTGGCCGAGCTCGTAGCGAAGTTGGCGAATCGCTTCGAAGAAAGGCAGGCCTTCGATGTCGCCGACGGTGCCGCCGATCTCGCACAGCACGAAATCCGCATCCCCGATATCGGCCAGCATGAATTCCTTGATGGCGTCGGTGACGTGCGGGATCACTTGGATGGTGGCGCCGAGATAGTCGCCGCGCCGCTCCTTGGCCAGGACCTCGGAGTAGATCCGTCCGGTCGTGACGTTGTCGGTCCGTTTGGCCGCCACCCCGGTGAAGCGTTCGTAATGGCCGAGGTCCAGGTCGGTCTCCGCCCCGTCCTCGGTCACGTAGACCTCGCCGTGCTGATACGGGCTCATGGTGCCCGGATCGACGTTCAAATAGGGGTCTAGCTTGCGCAGCCGCACCTTGTAGCCGCGCGCCTGCAGCACCGCCCCGAGCGACGCGGCCGCCAACCCCTTGCCAAGTGATGAGACCACGCCGCCGGTGATGAACAGAAAACGCGTCATGGACCGCTTACCTACACCACTTGCGCGCGGCGTTCGACGCCGACCTTTGTGGACGAATCACTCCGTCCAGCCGCCGGACGCGAATGCCGCAGATTTTGGGGAGACGCGGGGTATCGGAACGATTGGGACAATTGGACGCGATTGCGCCCACTCAGTCCGCCACCGGCACTTGCGGTCGACCGGACTCCGGCTCCGGTGCCGACTCGCTGGCTTCCGGCTCCGGTTCGATGTCCACGATCGAGCTGCGCCGCTCCTGACCGTATAGCACCGCGAGGATCAGGCTGGTCGCCATGAACAAGGCGGCCAGCACCGCGGTGGTGCGGGTCATCACGTTGGCCGCCGACCGCCCGGTCATGAACCCGGACATCCCGCCGCCGCCCGAACCGCCGCCGAGCCCGCCCAGTCCGCCTTCGGAGCGCTGAAGCAGCACCACGACGATCAGGGCCACGCAAAGCAGCACATGGATGACGAGCAGAATCGTGATCATTCGGGCGATCCGTGGGTCTTGGCCGACGCGTTGCGAGCCTGGGCTCTTGAAACCGGCGCTTACTTAGTGCCTTCGACGCCAATTTACCAGCCTTGCTTTGCGAAATGCGCTATGTCTCGAACTCGGGCGGGTGGACAGCGGAGCTGACGCGGAGCATCGGTGGCGGTTCAACTTGGTGAAACCGAACGACGGGCGCTGTCCGGCGCAAATGGCCCGGGCGCGGCGATGGCGATGCGTATCCTGGCCGACGCATCTGCGCTGCTCGGCGCCGAGCGACTCACTCCGATCGTCTCGGCGCACATCGACGGCTGTCTCTACCACGGCGATGCCGGCGTTGCCTTTGCCGAGAAACTGGTCGAAGGCGGCGCACAGGTCGCGGTGCCGACCACGCTGAACGTCGGGGCACTGGACCTGCTGCGCCCACAGACGACGCGTCTGGCGGAACACGAGCGCGCCATGGCGTTGCGCCTGATGCGGGCCCATGAACGGCTCGGCTGCCGCCCGACCTGGACCTGCGCGCCCTACCAGGCCGGCCACCGTCCCGGCTTGGGAGAGCAAGTTGCCTGGGGCGAGAGCAACGCCATCGCCTTCGTCAACTCCGTCCTGGGCGCGCGGTCCGAGCGGTACGGAGACTATATGGATCTGTGCTGCGCGATCTCAGGACATGCGCCCTATGTCGGCCTGCACCGGCCGGAGAACCGGGTCGCCACGACGGTGGTGGACGCATCGGGGATCTCCGAAGCGCTCGTTGGAAGCGATGTGTTCTGGCCAGTGTTCGGGACCTGGTACGGAGCGACCTTGGGCCGTGAGATCGGGGTCGTCACCGGATTGCCGGGCACCGCCCAACCGATCGACGAAGATCGCCTGAAAGCCTTTGGCGCCGCGGCCGCGTCCTCCGGATCGGTCGCGTTGTTTCACATCGTTGGCCTGACCCCGGAAGCCCCCGATCTCGACACCGCGCTCGGCGGCGCCGAACCGGCCACCACCATCGGGCTCACCGCGGAGATGCTGCGGGCCAGCCGGGATGCCTTGTCCACCGCCGGCAACGGCCAGCTCGACGCCGTCGCGGTCGGCAGCCCGCATTTCTCCTTGGCCGAGTTCGAGCAGCTTCTGGGCTTGCTCGACAGTCGAAAGGCCAGCATCCCGGTCTATGCCTGCACCGGCCGCCATGTGGTGGCCCAGCTGGAACAGCGCGGCTGGGACCAAAGACTGCGCGAGGCCGGCGTGACCATCGTGGCCGATACCTGTGTGGTCGTGACCCCGATCCTGGCCGAGATCGACGGCGTGCTGATGACCAACTCGGGCAAGTTCGCCCACTACACGCCACCGAACACCGGCTACGGCGTGGTGTTCGGCAGCCTGGCCGATTGCGCGGAAAGCGCGGTCGCCGGCGCGGTCAGGCGGGACGAGCGGCTGTGGAGCTGACCGGCGAGGTTCTGATCGACGGCGAGGCGCAGGGCTCAATCCTGCGCCTCGACCGCCCGCTCAGCTTCTGGGGCGGGGTCGACCCGCGGACCGGCCGGATCACCGATCCGCGCCATCCGCAGGCCGACGCTCTGCTCGGCGGCCGCATGCTGGCGCTGGAACGCACCATCGGGTCGTCATCCTCCTCGGCCATCCTGCTCGAGCTGATCGCCAATCGCTGCGCGCCGGCCGCAATCCTGATCGTGAATGTGGACGCCATCCTGTTGCTGGGCGCGATCGTGTCCCGCGAGCTGGGGTACACGCCGCCACCCGCCTTGCGTCTCACGAACGCAAACATGGTGCACCTGACCAGCGACCGACACGCCGCGGTCGGCCTCGACGGCCGACTGACACTGAAGGACTAGGCGGCCGCGATGATGGCGAGGAACTCTTTGGCGTCCAGGCTGGCGCCGCCGACCAGCCCGCCGTCCACTTCGACGAGCGCCATGATGTCCTCCGCGTTGGCGGCCTTGACCGATCCGCCGTAGAGAATCCGGGTCGCCTCGGCCACCGCCGCGCTGCTGCGCGCGCTGAGCGCGTTGCGGATCTCGGCATGGACCGCGGCGATATCGCCGACTTCGGGCGTGCGCCCGGTGCCGATCGCCCACACCGGCTCATAGGCGATCACGGTGTTTTCTGCGGACCAGCCGTCCGGCA